>Ga0209443_1000009_pt1 | contig 135570 bp, 126 predicted proteins | sample LauGreBMM110DCMD_2_FD_187571 | JGI IMG/M metagenome (GOLD analysis project Ga0209443, IMG submission 187571) | Freshwater lake microbial communities from Lake Michigan, USA - Su13.BD.MM110.DCMD (SPAdes) (version 2) | ecosystem: Environmental > Aquatic > Freshwater > Lake | place: Lake... | reverse complement strand
TTTTTATTTACTAATTCTACTTCGTCTGAATTAGTGCCGTTTAAAATTACTTTATTTTCGGTTCCTGAAAGTAGTAAAACGTCAATTTTATCAAAACTGGTAACTTTGGTAAAATCACCAATAAATCTCTCGGTTTGTGCGAAAGTTATTGAACTAATTAATAATAAACTAAAAATTATATTTTTCATTTCTTTAATTTTAATAAAACTACTCTTTCTTTCTTAAATAGTGAAAATCCAATTGTTTCTTCACTAAATCTGCATTTTTAACTTTAACATAAATTTCGTCTCCTAATTGTAACATATTTTTAGAAATTTCACCTACTAAAGCATATTGTTTTTCATCAAAAGTGTAATAATCATCTCTAATTTCTCTAATTCTACACATACCTTCGCATTTATTTTCGATGATTTCCACATAAATTCCCCATTCGGTTACTCCAGAAATCACTCCTAAAAACTCTTCATTTTTATGATCTTGCATGTATTTTACTTGCATGTATTTCACAGAATCACGTTCTGCTTTTGCAGCTAAATTTTCTCTATCAGAAGAATGCATACATTTTTCTTCATATTCTTCTTCATTAACACTTTTTCCTCCGTCTAAATAAAATTGTAGCAAACGGTGTGCCATCACGTCAGGATAACGACGAATTGGAGATGTAAAATGACTGTAAAAATCAAATGCTAATCCGTAATGACCTATATTTTCGGTAGAATAAGCAGCTTTACTCATACTTCGAATCGTAAGCGTATCCACTAAATTCTGTTCTTTTTTACCTTGTACTTCAGCAAGTAAATTATTTAATGAACTCGATATATCTTTTTTTGAGCGAAAATTTATAGAATATCCAAACTTAGTAATCACTGTTTGAAGATTAATTAATTTATCTTCATTTGGTTCGTCGTGAATTCTATAAATAAAGGTTTTCTTTTGTTTTCCAATAAATTCTGCTACTTTTCTATTCGCTAACAACATGAATTCTTCAATCAAATGATTTGAATCTTTACTTTGTTTGAAATAAACTCCAATAGGTTCTGCTTCTTCATTCAAATGAAATTTTACTTCTACTTTATCAAATGAAATTGCGCCAGCTGCCATTCTTTTTCTACGAAGAATTTTAGCCAACTCATCCATTTTAAGTGTAGCTTCAACTATTGAATTTGGAACACTATATTCTTTTCCAATTAACGAAATTTCGGCTGGAATTACGTCTGATCTAGTTTCTATGATACTCTGAGCTTCTTCATACGAAAAACGTTGATCAGAATAGGTTACTGTTCGTCCAAACCACGAATCAACAACTTCCGCTTTATTATTTAATTGAAAAACAGCAGAAAATGTATATTTTTCTTCATGAGGACGTAATGAACAAGCAAAATTTGATAATACTTCTGGTAACATTGGAACAACTCTATCTACTAAATACACCGAAGTTGCTCTATTAAACGCTTCATCATCTAAAATAGTTCCTTCTTGTAAATAATGCGAAACGTCGGCAATATGAACACCTATTTCATAATTTCCATTATCTAATACTTGAAATGACAACGCATCATCAAAATCTTTAGCATCTTTTGGATCAATGGTAAACGTTAAGATATTTCTCATATCTCTACGTTTTTTTATTTCTTCTTCAGTTATGGAAGTATCTATTTTATTAGCATACGCTTCTACTTCAATTGGAAAATCATATGGTAATCCATATTCAGCTAAAATGGCGTGAATCTCAGTATTGTGTTCGCCTGGTTTTCCTAACACTTTTATCACTGAACCAAAAGGTGAATCCGCTTTCTTAGGCCAATCTTCTAAAGTGACTAAAACAACATCTCCATGTTCTGCTTCGTTGATTTTATTTTTCGGAATAAAAATATCAGTATACATTTTAGCATTTGTAGTTGTAACAAAACCAAAATTTTTCTGAATATCTATAACACCTACAAATTCTGTTTTTTTTCTTTCTAAAATTTCTAAAACTTCTGCTTCTGGTTTACGTGAACTTCTTCTGTTATATATATAAGCCTTAACTTTATCACCATCTAATGCATGATTTAAATTTATAAACGGAACAAAAACATCGTCTTCTAATTCATCACAAACAAAATATCCATTTTTACGAGAAGTCATGTCAATAACACCTTCATAATATTCAGATTTGGAAATAATTTGATATTTGCCAATTTCTGTTTCATGTAATTTATCTTGTGATTTTAATATTTTTAAATCTCTAATAATTTCGTTTCTGCTTTTTGTATCTGATAGTTCTAAAACAGCAGCTATTTGTTTGTAATTAAAAGATTTAGAAGGTTCTCTTGATAATATTTTAAATATTTGTGCGGTAAAATCTTTTGGTTTATTTCCTAATTTTTTTGGTTTCTTACTCATTATATCTTTTCTAATTAGTGTTAAAGTTACGAATAAGATATTGGATTTATTAAATTAGATTTCATAATTAACCAAAAAATAACAAATTTGAAACTATTAAAGTTTTCAACATTTATTAAAAACAACAAAAAATATTTTTAATTAATTTTAAATTTATGATGATGATGATAGTGTGTTAATATGTGGTATAAGTTTTTTTAAAGCGATATATTTATAAAGTTATTTAAAGTTATACAATTTAATAAACAGTAATTTTATTAGCTAACAAACTGAAATTTAAGTATAAATGTGTTTTTAATACTATTTTACTAACAGCTGTTCATAATCCTTTTTAATAGTGTTTTGTAAATAACTTTTAGTACCAGATAATGTTAATAAACAGTAATTTTTTATTGATAATTTACCAATAAAAAACAAAAACTATTCTTGCATTTTTAATTATAATTTTTGATTACAATTTTTTTTAATACAACCTTAAAAAACTTCTTATTTTCTATCCAAAGTTGTTAACAGTTAATGTTAAATTAACATTAACTGATTATCAACTAATTATAAAATTTAATTAACAATCCTTATTTTTCACTTAATTTTATATCATAATTCCTTGAATATAAAAAAGTTAATTAAAAAAATCCTAAATAACAATAGGTTATAGTAAGAACTACTAGTAACTTTAGTAATTTTGTAAAAACAAACCACACTATGAAAATATCAATCGGTAATGACCACGCAGGTCCCGACTACAAAAAAGCAATCGTCGATTTTTTAGAAGAAAAAGGACATACTATATTTAACCACGGAACGGATACTTTTGATAGTGTAGATTATCCAGATTTTGGTCACGCTGTGGCGTATGATGTAGAAAGTAAAAAAGCAGATTTTGGTATTGTTATTTGTGGTTCTGGAAATGGAATAGCTATGACGGTTAATAAACATCAAGATATTCGTGCCGCTTTGTGTTGGACAAAAGAAATCGCCGCTTTAGCGCGTCTACATAATGATGCAAATATTATAAGTATTCCAGCTCGATACACTTCTATTCAACAAGCTATAGAAATGGTAGATACTTTTTTAACCACTTCTTTTGAAGGCGGAAGACACGCTAATCGTGTGCATAAAATAGCGTGTAAATAATCTTTCAATGAACCACAATCACGTTCACATAGAAAAACACGAAGTAAAAGCTAAAAATTTAGTGTTTTCTATTTTATTGAATTTACTAATTACTATAGCTCAAGTTGTGGGCGGAATTGTTTCAGGTAGTTTAGCGTTAATTTCTGATGCTTTACATAATTTTTCCGACGTTCTTTCTTTGGTTTTTAGTTTAATTGCTAATAAATTATCCAGACGAAAAGCTTCTATAGATCAAACTTTCGGATTAAAACGCGCAGAACTTATTGCTGCATTTGTAAACGCCGCGACTTTAATTATTGTAGCTTTTATTTTAATTTATGGTGCTGTTGAACGTTTTATACATCCTCACGATATTAAATCAAACCTAGTAATTTGGTTGGCTGCACTTGGAATAGCTGTAAATGGTTTTTCGGTTATTTTATTAAAAAAAGACGCCAATCATAATTTAAATATGAAATCGGCCTACTTACATTTACTTACCGATATGATGGCTTCAATAGCGGTTTTAGTGGGCGGCTTATTAATGAAATTTTTTGGATGGTTTTGGGTTGATAGTGTGATGACAATTTTAATTGCTATTTATTTAATTGTTGTGGGAATAGATTTATTACTTAAGTCCACAAAAATGCTAATGCTATTTACACCCGCACACATTGATATTAAAGAAATTGTTAGAGAAGTACATAAAGTATCTGGTGCCGGAAAGTTGCACCACATTCACGTATGGCATTTAAATGAAGAAGAAATACATTTAGAAGCGCATTTAGACTGCCCTGAAGATTTTACATTGACTCAATTTGATGAAGTTTTAAATAGAATTGAATTGGTTTTATTTGAAAAGTTCGGCATCAACCACACCACGATTCAACCCGAATTTAAAAAAGAAGATCCAAAAGATTTTATTGTTCAGGATTAATCAGTTGTACATTTACATAAATTCAGCCTATAAATTTACCCGATATTTTTTCTTTTCATAATGAACAACATTCAATTCATACAAAACCAAACTAATATTGCCATAAAAAGCATTGAGGCTAGTATACAATTACTTTCAGAAGATTGTACGATTCCCTTCATTTCGCGTTACCGAAAAGACCAAACTGGAAATTTAGACGAAGTACAAATCGAAGCTATTTTTAAATTAAACAAACAATTTGAGGAAATCGTCAAGCGAAAAGAAAGCATCTTAAAATCGATTGAAGAGCAAAATGCGCTTTCGCCTGAATTGAAATCTAAAATTGAAAATAGTTTTGATTTGCAAGAGTTGGAAGATTTGTATTTACCTTATAAAAAGAAGAAAAAAACCAAAGCCGATGTAGCTCGTGAAAACGGATTAGAGCCTTTAGCAAAAATTATCATGAGTCAAAAAAATGATGATCTTGAGTTTTTGGCATCAAACTATTTGAATGCAAACGTTAAAAACGAAGACGAAGCCTTACAAGGTGCTCGCGATATTATTGCCGAATGGATTAATGAAAACATTTTTATTCGTAAAAATTTACGCCGTTTATTCCAACGAAAAGCGGTAATTACCACAAAAGTAGTAAAGACGAAAAAAGACGATGAAGCCGCTCAAAAATTCTCGCAATATTTTGATTGGGAAGAACCAATTTCAAAAGCACCTTCCCACCGATTATTAGCAATGTTGCGTGCCGAATCAGAAGGTTTCGTGAAACTAAATGTTACCATCGAAAAAGAAGAAGCGATCAATTTCATTGAAGAAAACACCATCAAAAATAAAACCGCTGACGCAACGGAACATCTGGAATTAGCCATTAAAGACAGTTACAAACGTTTGTTAGAACCCGCTATTTCAAACGAAACCTTGCAAGAAGCAAAGGCAAAAGCTGATTTTAAAGCCATTGATGTTTTTGCAGAAAATTTACGTCAGTTGTTATTAGCGCCGCCTTTAGGTGAAAAAAGAATTTTAGCCATCGACCCAGGCTATAAAAGTGGCTGTAAATTAGTTTGTTTGGATGAAAAAGGCGATTTGTTAAATAACGAAACCATTTATCCGCACGCGCCTCAAAATGATACCGCTATGGCGATGAAAAAAATCCGTTCGATGGTAAATGCGTATAATATTGAAGCGATTTCAATTGGAAACGGAACCGCTTCGCGTGAAACCGAATTTTTCATCAAAAAAATCGCCTTTGACAAGCCAGTTCAAGTTTTTGTAGTTTCTGAGGCCGGCGCTTCTGTTTATTCTGCAAGTAAAATAGCACGAGAGGAGTTTTCAAATTACGATGTAACCGTTCGTGGTTCGGTTTCTATCGGGCGACGATTAAGCGACCCTTTGGCTGAATTGGTAAAAATTGATCCGAAATCAATTGGCGTAGGACAATATCAGCACGATGTAGATCAAACAAAATTACAATCAGCATTAGATAGCACGGTAATGAGTTGCGTGAATTCGGTTGGAATTAACATTAATACCGCCAGTAAATCGTTGTTGAGTTATGTTTCAGGCATTGGAGAAAAAATGGCTGAAAACATTGTCGCCTTTCGTTCCGAAAACGGTCCGTTTGAAGACAGAAAACAATTGAAAAAAGTGCCTCGTTTAGGTGAAAAAGCGTATCAACAAGCTGCGGCATTTATCAGAATTAAAGACGGAAAAAACCCGTTAGATAATTCGGCGGTGCATCCAGAAGCATATGCAATTGTAGAAAAAATGGCAAAAGATTTAGGGGTAAAAACAAATGAACTAATAGCGAACGCAGCAAAAATCACGCAAATAAAACCAGAAAATTATACTACTGCCGAAATAGGGATTTTAACTTTAAAAGACATTTTAAAAGAACTAGAAAAGCCAGGATTAGACCCTAGAAAAGCAGCAAAAATTTTTGAATTTGATCCAAATGTTCGCAGCATAAAAGATTTAAAAACAGGCATGATTTTACCGGGAATTGTAAACAACATCACTGCTTTTGGTTGTTTTGTTGATGTAGGAATTAAAGAAAGTGGCTTGGTTCATATTTCCCAGTTAAAAGAAGGCTATGTTTCCGATGTTAATGAAGTGGTAAAAATGCACCAACACGTTCAGGTTAAAGTGGTTGAGGTGGACGAAGCGAGAAAGCGTATTCAGTTGACGATGGTATTATAATAAATCAAAAACAAAAAATTCCAAATCCCAAGTTTTTAAATTTGGAATTTGGAATTTTTTTATTGGAATTTTAAAAAATTTATTCTTTAGTTTCCTCTTCTTTTTTAGAATTAGCCGGTTGGTCATCTTTAGCAGCGTTTTTAAATTCTTTGATGCCGCTTCCTAATCCTTTCATTAATTCTGGAATTTTTTTACCTCCAAAAAGTAATAAAACAATAGCCAAAATGACTAATATTTCTGTAAGACCTATTTTTCCCATGATATGTAAAATTTATAACTTTTATTCGTTTAATACCTTACAAAGATAATAAGAAATTAACAAACCATTATTTTTTAACGAATTATTATAGCTATTAAAGTAAGAACACGTTGTATTTACTATATTTGTGTTACTAATTTGTTTCAAAAAATGCTCAATAAAAGACTTAAACGACAACTACTTCTTAATAAATTATACAATAAAAGAAGGTTAGTTATTCTTAACGAAGATACTTTTGAGGAAACTTTTTCATTAAAATTAAATTTAATGAATGTTTTTGTAGTAGGATCTGTAGGGGCTATTTTAATCATTTTTTTCACTACTTTTATTATCGCCTTTACTCCGCTTCGAGAGTATATTCCTGGATATGCTTCTTCTATGTTAAAGCAGCAAGCGCTAGAAATGGCAATTAAATCCGATTCGTTAGAAAAATCTGTAAAAATCAATAACACTTATATTGCTTCAATAAAAAAAGTGTTAACCGGTGATTTAGAATATGCAAAACTGAACAAAGATTCTATTAAAGCTTTAGATTTAGAGCTCTTAGATGAATCTGAAGTGGATCCAACAGAAAAGGAAAAAGAGTTGAGACAACAAGTAATTAAAGAAGATAAATTCAATGTGTTTGATTCTGCAACGCCTAAAGTTGGTTTTGTGTTGTTTCCTCCCGCACGAGGATCGGTTATTGAAAAATATAATCCAAAAAACAAACATTTAGCAGTAACACTCGCTTTAACAAACAACACTCCTATAAAATCAATCGGCGCCGGAACTATTATCTTTTCAGATTGGACGCCCAGCTCGGGTTATGTAGTGATTATTCGCCATAAAGACGATATTTTGTCGGTGTATAAAAACGCGGCATCGGTTACAAAATCACAAGGAAATATTGTGAAATCGGGCGAGGTTATAGCATTAGCAGGAACTTCCACACCACAGAAAACAAACGCCACTTTACGTTTTGAATTATGGAAAGATGGTTTTCCAATTGACCCAACCCAATTTATCAATTTCAATTAGCATGTCGTTAAAAGCTTTAGCAGCAAAAATTTTAGCAAAAAGAATTCACGCTAAAACCCAAAAATGGGTCAATAATCCAATTGAAACCCAACAAAAAGTATTTCAAGAATTAATCAAGGAAGCGACTCAAACAAAATTTGGAAATGAGCATAATTTTAGCGCTATAAAAAACCATTCCGATTTTACTAAAAACGTACCTGTTCGTGATTATGAAGGCTTAAAACCCTATGTTGATTTAGTGGTAAAAGGGGAAGAAAACATCCTTTGGAAAGGAAAACCTTTGTATTTTGCTAAAACCTCTGGAACCACTTCGGGTGCAAAATATATTCCGCTCACTTCAGCATCCATGCCTTTTCATATCCAAGCCGCTAGAAACGCAATTTTAAGTTACATTCACGAAACCGGTAAGGCTGATTTTGTTTCCGGAAAAATGATATTTCTACAAGGAAGCCCAGTTTTGGAAGAGAAAAACGGAATTAAATTAGGGCGATTGTCGGGCATTGTAGCGCATTTTATTCCGAAATACTTACAAAAAAATAGAATGCCAAGTTGGGAAACCAATTGTATCGAAGACTGGGAAACCAAAGTTGATGCGATTGTAGCAGAAACGATTAAAGAAGACATGACGGTGATTTCAGGTATTCCGAGTTGGGTGCAAATGTATTTTGAAAAATTGGCCGCAAAAGCAAACAAGCCTGTGGGCGAAATCTTCAAAAACTTTAATTTATTCATTTATGGCGGTGTTAATTTTGAACCGTATCGCGCTAAATTCGAAAATCTAATTGGCAGAAAAGTAGATTCGATAGAGTTGTTTCCGGCCTCCGAAGGCTTTTTTGCATATCAAGATTCGCAGAAAGAGAGAGGAATGTTGTTGTTGTTGAATGCTGGAATTTTTTACGAATTCATAAAAGCAGCCGAATTTTTCACCGAAAACCCAAAACGATACACCATTGGAGAAGTAGCATTAAATGTAAATTACGTTTTAATTATTTCTACCAATGCAGGACTTTGGGCATACAATATTGGCGATACGATTCAATTTACAAGTTTAAAACCGTATCGAGTGATTGTTTCGGGACGAATCAAGCATTATATTTCGGCTTTTGGTGAGCATGTTATTGGAAAAGAAGTCGAATCTGCTTTGAAAGAAGCGATGGAAGGAACCGACGTTCGAGTAAATGAGTTTACGGTGGCGCCACAAATTAATCCAAAAGAAGGTTTACCTTATCACGAATGGCTGATCGAATTTGAAAATCACCCCGAAAATCTAGAAGAGTTTGCACTAAAAATTGACACCGCCATGCGCAAACAAAACGTATATTATGACGATTTAATTGTGGGTAATGTGTTGCGAACATTAGTCATTACCAAAGTTCCAAAGAATGGTTTTCAAGAATACATGAAATCTAAAGGCAAACTTGGCGGACAAAATAAATTACCGAGATTGAGTAACGATAGAACTATTGTGCAGTTTTTTGAGAAAAAAGAATAAATATGAACGAAATTAGATGGACGTGGTTTTTCCTTGTTGTTAGCCAATTTGCGCTTTCACAAATCAAAGGCGTGGTTAAAGACAGTCTTTCAGGCGAACCCATTCCGTATGTGAATATTTGGGTCGAAAACGAAACGATTGGTGCGATTTCAGAGATTGACGGAAGTTTTGTTTTAGCGACTTCATCTGATAAAAACATTGTTTTTTCGATTTTAGGATATAACAAAAAAACACTCAAAGCCAATCAAACCGAAATAGTTTTATTAAACCCTACCATTTTTGATCTAAAAGAAATGGTAATTCTAAACAAGAAAGAAACCAAGCAAGTTGAAATTGGCACAATTAAAAACAGCACTTTTCAAGCTTTTGATAATGGACCAAAAGTAGAAGCTAAGTTTTTTCCGTATGAAAAATCGTTTGGCAAAACTAGATTCATTAAAGAAGTTACCATTTTTACCGATAGCCGAATTGATAATGCTACAATTAAATTACATTTTTACAGTGTAGATGATAACGGAGCTCCTGGAGAAGAATTGTTGACCAAAGATTATATAGTTACTTTAACCAAAGGGGTTATTAAGCACAAATTTAATTTAAGCCAATTTGATTTAGAATTCCCAAAAAACGGACTTTTTGTGGCGTATGAAAAGCTATTAATTGAACAAAATAAACAAGGAACAAAGTATCAGCCTTATGTACTTTATAATTATGTTGCTCGAGATTTTTTCTACACCTATTCTTATGGAAAATGGCACAAGGAAGCCGCAGATTATCCTCAAAAATTAGGTATAAACGAGCCAGCAATTAACCTTATATTATCTAACTAAAATAAAAATTGTAACTTTGCAGGTTAGAAAAACAAAACATTAATGAAAGACATTAAAAACATTTCGCGCTCTAGAGCGCAAGAGTCCTCAGCAGCTATTGAGCGACTGTACATTACCATGAGACATTTATTTAACAGAGGTTTTTATAAACCAATGGGTGTATCAGGAGAAACTTTACGAGAAGCACTATTAGCGCTTCGACCAGAAATTTACGGCTCCATTGCCGAAGAAAAAGTAGAATTAAACGGATTGCTTTATGTTATTGAACGATTACCAGTGGGTATTGAACAATGCCGTTACATCAATTTAACCTCAGACGAAGGCTATTCAAGCTCTCATTTTAAAGCAATCGTTCCACCAAAAAGAAGAAGAAATTGTTACCGCATCGATGACGAGCAAATGAACATTGAAATTACTCGCGGGCGATCAGATATTTATGACATTTTAACCCATTTAACGTTTATTTTTATTGAATCACACAAAATAAAAAATCGGGTTTTAATTGATGAAGAAGGTAGATTTACCCGCGATTGGGAAAAACTAGAACAAGTTGTTTTACAAAACAAGAAACTAACATTAGTTGACAGAGAAAAAGCGATTTCTCATGTTTCAAATATTTTAGGAAGAACTTTTGCAGATGTAAAGGAAATTTATAATGACTTTGGAACCACCGAAACACCAGAGCGTTTTTTACACATCGTTTATTGGTTAGGAAAACTTGCCATTGAAGAAGTGGTTGATAATAATAAGAGAACCATAACGTTTAGTCCGATATTAAGAGAACGATTAGGGCATCATATTTACGGGGAAATTTGGGCCAACAACATTAAAGAAGTATTGGTTCAAAACCAATTGATTGAACGACCAATTCATATTATTAGTGCGAATATGCACAGTGTAATGAATTCTATTTTTGCCGAACCGGTATTAGGAAAAAAATACAAAGAAGCAGCTGATTTTCAGATATTTGAAGATTTAAGTAGTTCAAATAATAAAGAGTTACGCAAGAAAGTGGAAGATTTAGCGTTATCACAAGGTATGATTTCGTTGCCAGACACATCAGGAACAAATATTGACGTACAAATTTTTGACACGGCGAAAATAGATCTTACAAAAACTGCTTTTGCAAATGCAAATTTAAGCGATAACAAACCGGTATTAATTGTAATGGATTATGCTTTTGGAGAGCAAGCTTATGAAACTATTGATGAGTTATTGAAACCCTACAAAACACATAAAGGAAAGATTTTCATGAATGTAGAATCGGTTTCAATAATGGGTAAAGCAGGCATTTTAGAAGGAGGAAAAGGGGATATTATGATTCCAACCGCTCATGTGAATGAAGGAACTGCTGATAATTATTTCTTTGAAAACGAATTAACTGCTGAGATGCTAAAAGGAAATGACATTCCGGTTTTTGAAGGACCAATGATTACCGTTTTAGGAACTTCTTTACAAAACAGAGATTTGTTGAAATTTTTCCACGAGTCAACTTGGCAAGCCATAGGATTAGAAATGGAAGGAGCCTATTATCAAAAAGCCATCCAGTCTGCTTCAAGAATAAGAAAAAGCATTAATCCAAATGTGAAAGTAAGATACGCTTATTACGCCTCAGATAATCCGCTTGAAACCGGAAGCACATTGGCTTCAGGAGGATTAGGAACAACAGGAGTAAAACCCACATATTTAATTACGATCAAGATTATAGAACAAATTTTTAATGTAAAATAAAAAGTATGAGTACAAATTCTCAAGACCAAGAAATTGATTTAGGACAAATAAGTAAAGGAATTCAAAACTTTTTTCAAGGTGTAATTAATTCTTTTTTTAACTTTATTTTTTTTCTAAAAAAGAAGATTATTATTGTGTCCTCCCTTTTTGTTATAGGTTTAGCCTTAGGCTATTTTTTAGATAAAAATGGTTCGTATACTCAAGATATTTTAGTGATGCCAAATTTTGGAAGTAATGAGTACTTATACAAAAAAATTGAATTTTTAAATTCAAGAATAATTGAAAACGACTCTGTGTTTTTTAAAAGCATAGGGGTTTCAAATTCAGAAATAATAGGAAAACTAGAAATAAAAGCTATTAATGGTGTTTTTCAATTTGTTAATCAAGGAGGCGAAACAAAACAAAATTTTGAATTACTTAAATTGATGGCAGAAGAGGGTAATATTCAAGAAATTGTAAAAAGCGATGTAGCAAGTAAAAATTATTATCTGCACAACATAACATTTAAAACTTCAGAGAAAGCTAGTCAAAAAGGTATTATTAATCCTATTTTGAATTATTTACAAGACAATAATTTTTATAAAATTCAACAAAAAATATATCAAAAAAACAATGACAATAAAATTCAATTTAATGACTCGTTAATTGTTCAAATAGATAAATTGATTTTAAATTTATCAAACAACAAAGGCGGAAACATTTCCTTTTCAGAAGAAAAAGGCATTAGTGAGCTTATTAATAAAAAAGATCAATTAATTAAAGAAACGCAGAGTTTAATTATCAATAAAACTTTATTTGAAGAAATAATTAAAACACAAAATGTTTCAATTAATAATATAAATACAAAAGGGCTGAACCATAAGATGAAATTATTCTTACCTATATTTTTTATAATTTTCTATGTAATTATATATAATTTTATTGTGCTTTACAAAAAACAACTGATTAGAATTAAAAAATAATGCACACTATTTTAGTAACTGGTGGAGCCGGATTTATTGGGTCAAATTTTATACCCTATTTTATTGAAAACAATCCAGATTATCATATAATAAATTTGGACTTACTTACCTATGCTGGGAATTTAGAAAATATTTCAGAAGTTGAAAATCATCCAAGATATACTTTTGTGCAAGGCGATATTTGCGATAGATTGTTTGTAGAAGAGTTATTTAACAAATATCAATTTCACGATGTGATTCACTTTGCAGCCGAAAGCCATGTAGATAATTCGATTTCTGGTCCGGAAGCATTCATTAAAACCAATATTCTAGGCACATTTAATTTGTTAGATACAGCAAGGAAACTATGGATGTCTGCGCCAAATCAATATAATGCAGATTTTATAAATGCGCGTTTTCATCACGTTTCTACCGATGAGGTTTATGGAACATTAGGTGAAACGGGTTTGTTTGAAGAAACCACGCCATATGCGCCAAATAGCCCTTATTCTGCATCAAAAGCTGGTTCAGACATGATTGTTCGTAGTTATTTTCATACCTATGGAATGAATGTAGTAACAACTAATTGTTCTAATAATTACGGACCAAAACAGCACGATGAGAAATTAATTCCTACCATTATAAGAAAAGCACTTAAAGGAGAAAATATTCCCATTTATGGCGATGGAAAAAACGTTCGCGATTGGTTATATGTTTTAGATCATTGTAAAGGAATAGAATTAGCATTTAAAACCGGAAAATCTGGTGAAACATATAATATTGGCGGAAGAAACGAACGAAATAATTTATATATAGTTGATGTAGTTTGTTCAATTTTAAATGAACTTCAACCAAAATCTGAAGGAAAATATCAAGACCAAATCACGTTTGTAACAGATAGACCCGGACACGATTTGCGTTATGCTATTGACGCTACTAAAATTGAAAATGAATTAGGCTGGCAAGCAGATGAAAATTTCGAAACGGGCATCAGGAAAACAACTGAATGGTATTTAAAAAAGTTTCAGGTTTAAAGTTAAACCTCCCTGAAACTTTAAACAAATAAACTAAAAATATGAAAGGAATTATATTAGCAGGAGGCTCAGGAACACGCTTACACCCGTTAACTTTAGCGGTAAGCAAACAATTAATGCCTATTTATGATAAACCTATGATTTACTACCCATTATCCACATTAATGTGGGCAGGAATCAGCGAAATATTAATAATATCAACACCTCACGACTTACCATTATTCCGTCAATTGTTAGGCGATGGAAAATCATTGGGTTGTAAATTTGAATATGCGGTTCAAGAACACCCAAATGGTTTAGCCGAAGCATTTATAATTGGGAAAGAATTTATTGGAAACGATAAAGTAGCATTGATTTTAGGAGATAATATTTTCTATGGTACAGGTTTAGCCGAATTATTACAAGAAAACAGCAATCCAAGTGGCGGCATTGTTTATGCATACCATGTTCAAGATCCAGAACGTTATGGAGTAGTTGAATTTGATCAAGACGGAAAAGTACTATCTATTGAAGAAAAGCCAACACATCCAAAATCAAATTATGCGGTACCCGGAATTTATTTTTATGATAACTCAGTGGTTGACATTGCCGCAAACATTAAACCAAGTCATCGAGGTGAATTAGAAATTACAGACGTTAACAAAGCGTATTTAGAACAAGGAAATTTAAAAGTTTCTATTTTAGATAGAGGAACCGCTTGGTTAGATACAGGAACATTTCAATCGTTAATGCAAGCCGGACAATTTGTTCAAGTTATAGAAGAACGCCAAGGGTTAAAAATTGGCGCTATCGAAGAAGCTGCTTATAAAATGGGATTTATTAACGCAGACCAATTAAAAAAAATAGCCGAACCATTATTAAAAAGTGGTTATGGAAAACACTTAATGAGTTTAGTAAACTAACATGAATTTCTCAGAAACCAAATTAAAAGGCTGTTTTATTATTACTCCAAAAATAATCAAAGATGAACGTGGTTATTTTATGGAAAGTTTTAACGAGGAAACTTTTCAGGAAGGAATTGGACAAAAGTTGACTTTTGTTCAAGACAATCAGTCATTTTCAACTAAAGGTATTTTAAGAGGATTGCATTATCAGCGCGGCGAACATGCACAAGCCAAATTAGTACGAGTGCTGCAAGGTGAAGTTTTAGATGTTGCCGTAGATTTAAGACCTGATTCTAAAACCTATGGACAATATGAATCAGTGGTACTTTCGGCAGAAAATCAATTGCAGTTTTTTATGCCGAGAGGATTTGCTCACGGATTTTTAGTGCTAAGCGAAACAGCAACTTTCTTTTACAAATGTGATAATCTATATAATAAAGAAAGTGAAGCAGGATTAATATTTAATGACCAAACTCTAAATATCAATTGGAATTTTCCTTTCAAAGATTTGATCATTTCAGATAAAGATTTAGTACTGCCCACATTACAAAATTGCAATAAAGTATGGTAGTACTCGTAACAGGCGCAAACGGTCAATTAGGACAATCCATCAAGTTTATTGCTAATAAATATCCTACGATTCAGTTTATTTATACTGATTTTCATGAGATGGATATTACAAATATCGAAAGTTGCACCAACGCTTTTTTAAAATATAAACCACAATTTTGCATCAACACTGCTGCTTATACAGCTGTTGACAAAGCCGAAAGTGAACCTGAAAAAGCACATTTAATCAATAGTATAGGGCCCGAAAATTTAGCCAAAGTTTGCAAAGAAAACGATACTATTTTACTTCATATTTCTACTGATTTCATTTTTGATGGCACTTTAAAAACACCGTATTTAGAATCTGATCTTCCAAATCCCCAAAGTGTGTATGGACAAACTAAATTAGAAGGCGAAATTGCTATTCAAAATACATGGGAGAAACATTTTATAATTCGCACTTCTTGGGTTTATTCACAATTTGGCACAAATTTTATGAAAACCATGTTGCGATTGGCTTCTGAAAGAGACGGTTTATCTGTAGTTTCAGACCAAATTGGCACACCTACAAACGCTGTTGATTTAGCTGAAGCCTTACTTACAATCATACAATCACCCATCACCCATCACCCATCACCCACCACCTTCGGTATTTACAACTTTTCCAATGAAGGGCAATGTTCTTGGTACGATTTTGCGGCAGCAATATTTCATCAGAAAGAAATAAAAATTGATTTAAAACCTATTCCAACTTCAGCCTATCCAACACCAGCAGCAAGACCAGCATACAGTGTTTTGGATAAGACAAAAATTAAAAACACATTCAATATTGAAGTAAATGAATGGAAAACAAGTTTAGTAATAGGTGTTAATCTGTTGTAAATGCATGAAAAAAATAATTTTACTATTTTGCTTTACGTTCTTTTTATCATTTTCACAAGAAAAAGCATCAAGCTATTTTGATGTGCAACTTTTCAGAGGAAATATTTACAAACATACTAATGATATTGGGCATTTAATTACAGGTCATCCCGATGGTTTTTTGTTAAGTTATAACTGGAAAACATTTGGTAAAAAAGAATGGCAACGCATATATAATTATCCTGATTACGGAATTTCATATCATTATTTAGATTTTAAAAACCAATACTTAGGGGTTAATCACGCAATTGGAGTGCATTATAACTTTTATTTTTTCAAACGACAATTAATGTTCAGAATTTCACAAGGAATAGGCATCACATCTAATCCTTACGATAAAGAAACCAATAATAAAAACAACGCTTTTGGCACCAAAGTAATGGATAATACATACTTTTTATTACAATATAAGAAGGAAAATATTATTGATAAAATAGGATTTCAAGCAGGTTTTATGTTGACCCATTTTTCAAACGGAAGATTTAAAGCGCCCAATAGCGGCATTAACACGATTGCTTTTAGCGTAGGATTAAATTATAACTTTAACGAAAACCAAGAATTTATAGTTGATTCGGCGCCTTCATCAGCAACTTACAAAGAACGAATTAAATATAATATTGCATTTAGAACTGGTGTTTCTGAAGGACCAGTTCCACACATTGGCCAACGTCAGTTTTATCATGTTGGTTTATATGCTGATAAAAGAATTGGAAGAAAAAGCGCTTTACAATTAGGAACAGATATTTTCTTTTCGCGTTATTTAGAAGAGTATATTAAATTTGTTTCTGTAGCTTTTCCTCCAGATCATAAATCGTATACCGATCCAAATACCGATTATAAACGAATTGGTTTGTTTTTAGGGCATGAATTATTTATTAATAAGTTGTCTATAGAAACCCAAATCGGTTATTATGTTTACAAGCCCTTTGATTATGAAGTAGACACGTATCAAAGAATTGCAGCAAAATACTATCTTTATAAAAGCATTTTCACAGGCGTTGGATTAAAAACCCACGGCGGTAGAGCCGAGGCCATTGAAGCCACTATCGGAGTTCGATTATAAATATGAAAAAAATAGTTTTACATATCGTTGTTTGTTGTGGCATGGTTTTAGCAACCAGTTGTGGCATTTCTGAAGATTGTTTCAAAGGGAACGGGAATCAAGTAACACAAATGTTCCCTTTAGAAAATTTTACTAAAATAAAAGTGTATGACGGGGTTGGGTTAGTCATCAAAGAAGGCACAAATTATGAAGTTAAAGTCTTAACATCCGATAATATTCTTGATAATTTAGAAGTGAAAATGGAAGGGAATACGTTAGTAGTTAAAGACAATTCGACATGTAATATTGCAAGGGATTATGGATTAACTACGGTTTATGTAACAGCTCCAAATATAACAGAAATACATTCAAAAACAGATCAAGACATTAGAAGTGATGGGGTTTTAAATTATTCAGATTTAAAACTAATTTCCATAGACTTAAGTGATGGAGCAGGGACAGGAGATTTTAGATTATCCTTAAACACCATCAATTTATATGTAGAAAGTAACAATGTTTCAAATTTTTATTTATCTGGACAAAGTCAAAATTTACATGTTTTTTTCTCGTGGGGGAATGGAATCTTTTATGGAGAAAATTTAATTGTTAATATAATCACCTTTTATCACAGAGGCTCAAATAACATATTTTTATTTCCAATTAATTCAATAGAAGGCAATATTTATGCTACAGGTAACGTGGTTTTAAAAAATAATCCAATTGTATCACCTAATGTTATTCAACATTTTACAGGGAGATTGATATTAGATTAATTTTTAATAATTTCTTTTATTTTAGCTTCAAAATTTTCTAGAATCGTATTTTCAGAAAAATTTTCTAGCACAAAATGTTTTGCTTTTTCTCCAATTTGAGAAGCAATATTTTCATCTTTTTTTATTTCTAGGAGATAATCAACAACTTGTTTTGTGTTGTTTTCTGAGAAAAAGCCACTAAGATTATTTTCGTTAAAATTTTTTGCTACTTCAGAATCTTTGTTTCCTGTAATAATTGAAGGTTTTCCACTGGCCATCATTCCAAGAATTTTTGATGGCATTACGGTATCTTTAACATCTGTTTGTTGAAATAAAAAATGAACATTTGCACTACACAATAGATTATTTAATTCGTTGTATGGTACTGGATCATAAAACTTTATAAAAGAAAATGCGGTCAACTTTGCTTTTAATTTTTGCATATAAGCGCCATCACCAACAATAACAATTTCTATATCATTATCACCATTTATTTCTTTACAAAAATTTTCAAAAAAATGCCAATCTTGTTTTTCTCCTACATTTCCTGAATACAACAATGTAAATTTATCTGGGTTAATGTAGTTGTGTTGTTTCGCAATAGTTGGATTTATATTATTGACAGATACCCAATTTGGGAAATAAAAAATAGATTTAAATTTAGTTTTCCCAATTGCTTTTTCCAGCATATTATAACTGATACTACTAATTATAGTTGCTTTATTAAATAAAAATGTTTCAAAGCGTAAGACCGTTTTTTTGATAAGATTTCCAAAAAAGTTGGCGTTTAATAACCCAGATTGAAATGCTAAGTCAAATTCAAAATCTTGAACATGAATCCATAATTTTGCATTTTTCTTTTTGGCTAGTATATAGGCAGGAAGTATAGAAAGCGTTAAAGGAACAAGACAAATAACCAAATCAGTTTCTTTAATTTTTTTGATGTTTTGAAAACTACCCCAAGTTAAACTCAGCATTAATTTAATTCTACCCAAAAAAGTAACTTTTGTAGGCACAAATTGTTTGTATCTAAATACAGTTATGCCATCAATTATTTCGTTAAAATAAGTATTTTTGTTGCAGTAGTTTTCTGCAATTTTCCATTGAGGATAGTAAGGAAAACCAGTTATAACAGAAACAGCATAACCTTTGTTTGATAAAAAAGTTGCAAATTGAGAAGTATATAAACCTATTGCGGTGTCTTCTGGATAATAATTTGGAGTTATTACCGTTATTGATTTATTTACCTTCATTTTCATAATTAAATATGATACAAATAAAACGTTATTTTAAAAGATAAAAAAATTTTAAAAATGTTTTTTTAGAATATTGTTAGGTAATTTTTTATAGTTATATTTGAAAAAATTAAATAAGTATGCGATTTCCTTTATTATCAAGTTTATTATTTGTAATGGCATTATTTTCATGTGATTCAAAGCAAGATGAGCCTTTAAAAAAAGAAATAATTGAAAAATCTAAATATCAAATGGAACTGTTAGAAATAACAGATAGTAAATCTTACTATTCAATTGTGTTAGATAAAACTACAGGAACTGTTTTTGTGGGCGAAAACGCCTCAAATTGGTATGAAGCAACTCATGAACAACCGCTACCAAAATCAAAAGAAAATCGATATTCTATAAAGGTAAGAAAAACAGATACCCAAAAAGGAGTTATGCCTCAAATTATTTTATTTGATGAAGTAACATCAGAAATTTATGTTTATGTAGTTAATAATGTTGCTAATTTTTATAGTGTAATGTCACCCTATGATATTCCTTTAAAATAAATTATACATAATGTGTGGAGTAGTATTGTCTTAATTTTCTTTTTAATTTTCTTTTTCTACAAAAGAAAAGTAGTCTTATATTTACCCGTAACGATATTTGTTCTATTCTATTCTATAGTAATAATATTGACCTTATTTTATCATTTTTACTGTCCAAGTTATTATAAATTCAATTTATATGGTTTTGATTTTATTGGACAAAATAGATTTTATAATACCATGGATGTATTTACATCAATGATAATTTCTTTTATTTTTGGAACATTTTTATTTTCGATTCTAAATAAAGAAAAATCAAATTTGAAAATAAAGAAAAATGATTTATTAAAAGGTTTTAGCTTTAACATTAAAGGATTGACTACTATTATTATTATTTTATTAGTAATAGGTTTGCTGTTAGTTTTTGTAGATTTTGGGAATGAATTGTTTTTTAGAACAAAATATATTCCTACTAATTCATCAAGTTTTAAAACCATTTATCAAATCTTATTTATTATTATCAGCTTTTTTACTGGATTAAATTATTTTAAAAAAAAATTTTTTTCACTGGTAACTATGTTTGTTTTAGTATTAATAGGTATATCTATAGGAAGTAGATTTGCCTCCATTTATTTGATAATATTTGGGATATCTTTTTTTATTACATTGAAACAAAGGATAAGAAAAGTTTTTTTTTTAACTTGGTTTACACCTTTTATTATTATTTTTTTTGGGTTCAATATTTCATTAAGAGCTGAATCAAACTCACACGGACTAATACCTTATTTAAGCGTTGTTTTTAACAAGCCAGAAGTAATTTATGAATATACTTTAAAGAATATTTATTATACGTTAGTGTTTGGGTTTTATGCAACCGCCGACACATTAAATGTATATACTTTTGATTCTCCCGACAAACTAATAACCTGTCTAAATCCATTACCAGGAAAACTTACCAATTGGTATTCTCTAGCAAAAAGGATGAGAAGTAATATTTTTGCCCCTTTTACTGCAATTGGAGAATTAGCAAGATATAAATATTTTTTTTATTTTTATTTTATTACTGTTGGATATTATTTTAGATACGTAGAGTATTTTATTATAAAATCTTTTAATTCAAAAAAATATATATTTCCAATTTTACATATATTATTATTGATTATGTTTATTATATTTAGTTTTGAATACAATTTAAGATCTTCAAACAGGTTCATATATTATTCTTTTTTCTTATTTATAATTTCATACATTTTAAAAATAACATATTCAAGACAAATTAATAATAGAAAGAATGCTTGAAAATAAGATTATTAGATATATAGGTTTAATTATGGGATTGTTTATTTTTATTCCATTTAAAATTAAACCCATTGTAGTAGCGCTAATTTTTATTTATGTCCTTTTTTATAATAATAAACAACTTTTCGATAGGCAGAATATTTTTAAAATTTCTATTATTTCTAGCATTTTATTTATCTATATTATCTCATTTTTTTTCTCTGAAAACAAGTATAGGGCAATAGATTATTTAATTAGAAGTTCACCTTTTATTTTTTTACCTACTTCTTTTTATTTGTTAAAAAAAGAAGCATTAGAAGGGTTTTTTAATTATTTTTTAAAGTCTTTTATAATATCAAATTCAGTCTATGTAATTGTTATGATATTATATGTTTTAAACCTAGGATATTTATCTACTTCTCATGATTTGAATTATTATTATTCCTATATTACATTTGCATTTTTTAGTATAGGTGATCACCCAATTTATTTATCTATTCAGTTTGCTATTTCCATTCTTTTTTTAATAAAAATAAGGATTTATAAAGTTTTAAAAATTGTCCTTTTTTTAATACTTCTAATGGGATTGTTTTTTCTGTCTAGGAAGGGTGTTATAATTTCATTTTTTGTTGCTTTAGCTTCCTATTTTTACTTTGAATTTAAAAGGGCTAAATCTTTAATGATGATTTTATCAATTTTAATTTTATTTTCTTTATCTTTTTTAGTTCCTGAAATAAAAGAGCGATATTTTGAAGTTTTTGAAAAATCCAACTTAATTAATAACAGTAAAACTTCAAGCGGCATTAGAACTATTTTATGGTTTAATTCTATTGAGTTAATAAAAGAAAACTTAGTTTTTGGCTACGGCATTGGTGACTCTCAAGATGTATTGAGTAAACATTTAAAAGACAAAGGATATATTGAAATTGCTACAAAAAAATCAAACTGCCACAACCAATACCTTCAATTCTTGTTAAGCATAGGTATAATTGGTTTATTAGTCTTTATTTGCTCTATTTTTTATTTCTTTTATTTCTTTAAATCACAAAAGAATTTTTTAGGCTTGTCTATACTAATTATGTTTCTGATTTTATTTTTAACTGAAAGTTTTTTGGATAGACAAAATGGTATTATTTTATACACTTTGTTTTTAACAATAGTTACTTTAAATCACAAACAAATTAATGGAATGAAAAGTGTTTTAATTATTGGGCAATTCCCTTACCCTATAAAAGGAATAAGTTTGGCAAATATAACTTTATATAATGGATTAAAATCTTTAAATTATAACGTAGATTTTATAAATACGGAAAGTTCTGAAGAAAGTATTGATGTTAATTTTGGTGTTTTTAGTTTAAAGAAGCTTATTTTTATTAAGCATTATTTCAATTTATATAAAATTTTTAATCATAAAAACATATACATAACCATTGGTATAACCTTTTTTGGAGTTCTAAAATATGCTCCTTTTATTTTGTTGTCAAAATTTTTAAATAAAAATTTAATTGTTCACGTTCATAGCAATTATTTATCAACAGAATATGAAAGATTGAAAGGATTTAAAAAATTTTTTTTTGAGAGGTTATTAAAATCTTTTAATAAAGGAATAGTTTTGTCTGATGGTTTAAAACACAATCTTGAACCCTTCCTTTCTAAAAAGGATATATATTCAATTCCAAATTTTATTCAAAAAGATTTATTAAAAGATGTAATAATTCAAAAAGATTATTCAAAAATAAAATTGTTTTTTCTTAGTAATTTATTGAAGGAAAAAGGCATTAATATTCTACTAAATGTTATAGAAAGGCTTCAAAACCAGAATAATATATTTTTGGAGGTGAAAATTGCAGGGGCTATTGAAAAATCAAATCCTTTATCTAAATTAAACAGTTTAAAAAATGTTGAATATTTGGGTGTAATTGAGGGAAAAAAGAAACAAAATCTATTATTATGGGGCAATGTTTTTTGTTTACCAACGTTTTTTTCAATGGAGGGACAGCCAATAAGTATAATTGAATCAATGGCATTTGAAAATTTTATTATAACAACAAAACACGCTGGAATAACAGATATTTGTTCAAGTAATAATGCTTTATTTTGCGAAAAAAATTCAGAAGAAAGTTTATATAATACATTATTAGAATTATATAATAATTGGGATATTTATTCAAAACAAGCACCTTTTAGCGGAGAAAATGCAAGGCAAATTTATAAAGAAGAAAATTTTATTTTAAAAATAAATAAATTATTTATCTAATCTATTCAATTTATATTTTTTTCTTCAAATATTTTTTTCAGCGTATCATCTAAAAGTCCAGCAAAATATGTTGCACCATATTTTGTTAAATGCCAAGTATCTTGACTAATATATTTGCCTTCCGGTGTAAAAACCAATACTTTCCCCTTTTTGTTTGAGATAAAACTTATTAAATCAATATATTTATTTCCCCACTCATTTTTAAACTTTGTATTTTGTTTATTTATATGAGGTTTCATAGAAGTGAAATAATTTTTGTAATCATAGATTTTTGAATTATAATGAAATCCATTACTTATTCCAAAATCTTTAGTGCCCAAAACGTAAAATTTATCAAAATTAATATCAAATTTATTTATTTTTTTTAAAACTTCTGATTTTGTCAATGAATCACTACTATAGAAAATAAAATCAGAATCTATACATCTTTTTTTAATTTCATTATATAAATTGTTTTTTTCTAAATCTAAATATCGTATTTCTAACTTGTTATTATATTTAGATTCAAGTAATATATTAGAAATATCTCTTGCAAAGCTATTACCAATGACTAAAACTTTAACGTTTTTATTGTTTAATTTATTTGAAAATGGCAAATCTAACTCTCTTACTTTTTCGTTATATTGAATGTGAATATTTTCTTTACTGTTAAAAAAATTTATTTGCGAATTTTTGATGTCTTTATACAAACCTAATTCTGGCACATCTCTTATAATTCCACCTATAAAATACACATACAATGCACAACAATTAATTATAAAAAAAGACAATCCAAGAATTAAATATACTTTTTTTGTGCTTATTCTTTCTTTATCTCGAAATTTTTTTTCTATAAAATAATAACTAATTAAAGACATTAAAACAACTATAATTGTTAGAAACAATGCTTTAAAACCATTAATTTTTTCAAAAAGAAAATATCTTGAAAAGGCAAATACAATTTGATGCCATATATATAGACTAAAACTAATCTTACCAATTTTTACAAGCACACTCCATGAAAAAATAAATTTATATATATTGTTTTTATTTGATTGTTCTTTGCCAAAAACCAAAATTAATGAAGTTAAAATGGTTGTAATAATGATTAATATTTCATTTTTCATTTTAAAATCGTTAAATAAAACAACAAACAACATAAAAACAATTATATATAACAAGTATTTATTGTTAATATAATTTTTGAATGAATTTTCTTCGTAAAAGAATAAAGCACAAATTCCACCAAAAGACAATTCAAAAAATCGATATTGTAAAAAATAAAATTTAGTTGAACTATCATTACCTTCTAGAAAGAAAAATAACGAAATAGATGTAATTAAAAACAGAAACAATAAAATTATTTTTTTCGAATTATTTTTAAGAAATAAAAATAAAAAGGGATAAATAATATAAAATTGCTCTTCGACACCTAAACTCCAAGTATGCATTAAAGGTTTGTAATCATTTTTTAAAGCCCAATAATCCGCGGAAGTAATTTTCATTAAAATATTATTTGCCGAGATATTTGTAGCAAATATTGACTGACATAAATTTTCTAAATCATCAGGTAACATAAAAAAAACACCTAATATAAAAGCAATAATAGTGGAGAAAATCACTAAGGGTAAAATTCTTCTTATTCTTCTTTCATAAAAATGATAAATTGAAAATTTATCATTTTGAAGTTCTTTATAAATAATACTTGTTATTAAGTATCCACTAATAGTAAAAAAAACATCAACGCCTAAATAGCCATTTGTTAGATAACCTAAATGAAAAAGAATAACACATATTACCGCAATCGCCCTTAATCCATCAATATCATTTCTGTAAGTTTTCATTTTCATTTTTTAATAAATACCCCATCAACTTCAAGTAAATTCCCTGTTTTTTTATCATAATACCCACTTTCAATAGAAATCAACTTAAACCCCAATGCGGTTAATTTTTCAATCATTTGTTCAAAGGAAAGTGTACCCTCATAAGTTTGAATCAAGGACATTTCAATTTGGATTATTTTTATTTTTTTTAAGCTGTCTAAAGCGCCATTGAGTACCATATTTTCATAGCCTTGGGTGTCAATCTTCAAGTATATTGTATCGTTGTCTAGTTGTAGATCTCTAAAAATTGTATCTAGTTTTTTTACACTTATTTTTTCTTTAGCAACATATTTAGAGTTTGGTGCGCTTTCAATTAATTGAGGTAAACTGTTTAGTATTGAACTACTTACTGAATTTTTTGAAATATTTATTTCGGAATCTCCATCAAATTCACCTAATGAATGATTTAATGTCGTCCAATTTTTATCCTTTTTAGAAAGGGATGACAATTTTTTATAAGCATCTTTTGTTGGTTCAAATGAAATGATCTTTCCCTTATATCCAATACTTCTTAGTTCAGAGCCGTATTGTCCAATATTTGCTCCCACATCTAAAACAACAGACACAGCATTATTTTTGAGAAATTTAATTCTTCTGTCTAATTCAGGCGTCGGGTACTTGACAAGGTCAAATTTCAATAGTGCATTTAAGAGGCGTTTTATTCTTAAAAGATTACTTTTATGGGTATAAATGAAATTATTCATTATTTTTTATGGCTTTTGTAATTTGATAACATTTAAAAGGAATAATGAGAGCCCATAATCCCACTATCACTAATGAAGATAATAAGACACTATTAATTCCAAATCCCAAATCTACAAAAAAATATGAAAGGGGAATTTTAATTAGGATGCTTATTGCTAATACTGTTAAGTAAAAATTCAATTTACCAATACCGCTTAAAAAAAGGATGTAATAATTCACAAAAATTTTTAAACCCGTCACTACAGCTGTGAGTAAGATTAAATATCTAGGAATTTTTACAGTATCCTTAATCCATAGAGGAATAATAACAGGAGTTATAAACGTCATCACAATTAGTCCAAGGACCACCAAACTAAAAAACTTATTAAACTTATTAAAATCATTAAGTAATTTCGATTGATTCTTTTCAAGGTAATGTTTTGCAAACAAGGACCAAAAAGGAGTCAATGCAGCAAAAAGCACAAGATAAGGCAATTGAAACAGCTTGCTAACCACTTCATAGGGCACAATTTCTGTTGGATTAAAGACGTAAGAAATAATATAACTATCCGATGAAAAAACAAACAAAAAGCCAATTTGAATAATCATAAATTTTAATCCCAATTGAAAAACATCACTATAGTTCGTTACCGTTGAATTTTTTAATAAAGAAATTCTTAGTTTTTCCTTTTTAAAAACGGCAAATGTAAAATACAGATTGACAAGTAAACTAACCCCGCCATTTATAAAGCTTATGCAAACTAATTTTTGATATCCAGTTATAGGAGATTGGAAGATCTCTAATAAAAAAATCAATGCCACTAAAAAGAATAATTGATTTAACGCTATTGATTGCTCGGCAAATTTTCCTTTGTGAAAAGCTACATATAAAGACTTATGGATGTTGGCTATAAATGTAAGACAGAAAAAAAGCAGATTTAATAAAAGCAAAAAATTAACCTCATGAAATGAAAGTTCAAGAATGTTAAAAGCAGATTTAATATCAAATACTTTAATAAAAAAAATAAAAAAAATAAAAACAGCAATTGCAATTGCAAAGGATAGTTTATAAATTGATCCAATAAATGAATTTAATCCAACCCAATCTTTTTTGTGAACAAAAACAGGTATTTTTGTTTTCAAGGAACTTTGCACCCCAAAATCCATAAGCAGCACCAACTGGAACAACGTAAAAACGAGAACCCAAATACCATAATTCTCAGACCCGAGATAATTAATTAAAAGACGAATTGAAAAAAACATAGCCAAACCAGAGACGGCTTTGTAAAAACCGCTCATAATTAAATGATTGTTGATTATTTTTTTCATCAATAGTATAAAAATCAAACTAATGTTTAAATTGCTATATTTTTGAGCAAATATAAACGAAACATTAATTTTTATATATAAAAAATCTAAATACTTAATTAATTAAAAAGTAGTTGTATGAATTAAGGATAAATAAAAAAATCTAACATTTAAGCAATTATTATTTTTCAAAAACCAATGTTAAGCTTATTTTTGAAAAACCAATCTAAGTTATAGAAATTTTTAATGTAATAGAAATTTTCAATATTTTTATAATAAGACAGCTTTTTCAGCGTTTTAATCATACAAAAATAGCACTATTTCTTTTTTTGTAACAACAATAGTATATGAAAAGAATATTAATCACTGGCGCCGCAGGTTTTTTAGGATCACACCTTTGTGATCGATTTATCAATGAAGGCTATTATGTTATTGGCATGGATAACTTAATAACTGGCGATTTAAAAAATATTGAGCACCTTTTTAAAGATAAAAATTTTGAATTTTACCACCACGACATCACAAAATTTGTCCATGTGCCCGGTAAATTAGATTATATCTTGCACTTTGCTTCACCGGCTAGTCCAATAGACTATTTGAAAATTCCCATTCAAACTTTAAAAGTAGGATCATTAGGAACTCATAATTTATTGGGTTTAGCCCGAGTAAAAAAAGCAAGAATACTTATCGCGTCAACCTCAGAAGTGTATGGTGATCCACTAGTTCATCCACAAACAGAAGAGTATTATGGAAACGTCAACACTATCGGACCAAGAGGGGTTTATGATGAGGCAAAACGTTTTCAAGAATCGATAACAATGGCCTATCATACGTTTCATGGAGTGGAAACTAGAATTGTTCGTATTTTTAATACTTACGGACCAAGAATGCGATTAAATGACGGACGAGTTATACCTGCATTTATAGGTCAAGCGCTAAGAGGAGAAGATTTAACGGTTTTTGGTGACGGAAGTCAAACACGTTCTTTTTGTTACGTTTCGGATCAAGTAGAAGGCATTTATAGATTATTACTTTCCGATTATCATTTACCTGTAAACATTGGAAATCCAGATGAAATTACTATTTCTGATTTTGCTGAAGAAATAATTAAATTAACAGGAACCAAACAAAAGGTTATTTATAAAGACTTACCCGTAAACGACCCAATGCAACGCCAACCAGACATTACTAAGGCCAAAGAAATTTTAGGGTGGACAGCTAAAGTAAAAAGAGAAGAAGGTATGAAATTAACTTATGAGTATTTCAAATCACTTTCACCTGAAGAATTAGCAAAAGAAGAACACAAAGATTTCTCAAAATACATTTATTAGTTTGAAGCCAAAAACAGGAAGATATTCAGGATTTATTAGACCTCTAATCGCTTTAATAGATTTATTATTAATAAATTTATTAATTTTAGTTTGTCTTCGTTCGGCCATGAGCAATTTTGGTTATCATTCTATTTTGTCGCTTTCTTGGATAGTTATTTCCTATTATTCAGGTTATTACGAAGTGTATAGATTTACAAAAGAAATTACAATCTTAGGAAAACTAATAAAACAATTTATTTTTATAAGTTTAATTACGTTCGCATACGTTGGTTACAAATATAAATATGTAACTCCAGACGAAGTATGGATTTATATTATTTTTTCATTCATTTCTGTTGGATTTATTAAGTTCTCAATATTTTTTCTGCTAAAAAAGTATCGTTTGTTATATGGAGGAAATTTAAGAAATGTGATCATTTTAGGATCTGGAAAAGATGTAGACGAATTGAAATTATTTTTTACTACCAAACCTAATTATGGGTACAATTTAATGCAAGTTTTTAGTTTAAAAATAAACAAAAAGGAAGAGATTAAAGCGTGTTATGAGTTTGTAACCAAAAATAATGTTGATGAAATTTACGGCTCATTAAATACACTCAATAGTACGGATTTACAAGGACTAATACATTTTGCAGACAACAATCTCAAAACCATAAAACTGCTTCCAGACAGCAAAAACAGAATGTTACGCAATCTAGCAGTAGAATACTATGGCTATGTGCCTGTTATTTCTTTAAGAACCATACCTTTGGATAAAATAATTAATAAAAGATTCAAACATTTTTTTGATGTTGTGTTTTCATTACTCGTTATTTTATTGCTTTTATCGTGGTTAGCTCCTTTAATAGCAATAATAATAAAAATGGAATCAAAAGGTCCGGTTTTCTTCAAACAAAGAAGAAACGGCTTGAACTATAAGGAGTTTAATTGTTATAAATTTAGATCTATGCGATTAAATTCAAAAGCTGATTTAGAACAAGTTCAAAAAAACGATCCAAGAGTTACTAAATTCGGAAAAATATTACGAAAGTTTAGTATTGATGAGTTGCCTCAATTTTTCAACGTATTATTAGGTGACATGTCTGTTGTAGGACCAAGACCCCATATGGTTAGTCACACCGAAATGTATGCAAAAAGCATTGATAAATTTATGGTTAGACATTTTATTAAGCCAGGAATTACCGGTTTAGCACAAATAAATGGTTGCAGAGGAGAAGTTGAAAACGAAAAAGATATTGTAAATAGAGTGAAATTCGATATTTTTTATTTAGAAAATTGGTCTATTTTGTTAGATTTAAAAATTATCCATAAAACAGTTATCAACGCTATTAAAGGAGAGGAAAAAGCCTATTAAACTTTTTTTTCTATCGAAAACGAAGTATTTTTGCCAAACAACATAACGACACAAAACAATGACAATTTTATTACTAGGTTCAGGTGGTCGCGAACACGCATTGGCATGGAAAATGCTTCAAAGCCCAAAATGCTCTTCTCTTTTTGTAGCGCCTGGAAATGCTGGAACAGCAACAATTGCTACTAATGTTTCACTAAACCCTAATGATTTTGAAGCCGTGAAACAATTTGTGCTTCAGGAAAAAATTGAAATGGTAGTCGTTGGACCAGAAGACCCTTTAGTATTAGGGATTTACGATTATTTTAAAAACGATTCTCAAATCAATCATATTCCGGTAATCGGACCTTCAAAAATAGGAGCGCAACTAGAAGGAAGTAAAGAATTTGCCAAAGAATTTTTAGTAAAACACAACATTCCAACAGCTCGTTACGAAAGTTTTACAAAAGATACCGTTGAACAGGGTTGCACATTTTTAGAAACACTTGAGGCACCATACGTTTTAAAAGCCGACGGATTAGCTGCCGGAAAAGGCGTTTTGATCTTGTCGGATTTGGAAGAAGCTAAAACCGAATTACGAAATATGTTGGTGGGCGCTAAGTTTGGACAAGCAAGTTCAAAAGTAGTAATTGAAGAATTTTTAGACGGAATTGAATTAAGTTGTTTCGTTTTAACCGACGGAAAATCCTATAAATTACTTCCAACAGCAAAAGACTACAAACGCATAGGAGAAGGCGATACAGGACTAAATACAGGCGGAATGGGAGCTGTGTCTCCAGTTCCATTCGCTGACTCAGTTTTGCTAGAAAAAATTGAAGAGAGAATAGTTAAACCAACCATTGCTGGTCTTCAAAAAGACGGTATTGAGTATAAAGGATTTGTTTTTATTGGATTAATCAATGTAAAAGGCGAACCTATGGTCATTGAATACAATGTGCGAATGGGCGATCCTGAAACAGAAGTGGTAATGCCAAGATTAAAATCTGATTTAGTCGAAATTTTTGAAGCAATTGGAAAACAAGAATTGGATAAAATTACATTAGAAATCGACGAAAGAGCAGCCACAACGATTATGGTAGTTTCTGGGGGTTATCCGGAAGACTATGAAAAAGGAAAAGAAATTTTCGGACTAGAAAACATTACCGATTCGATACCTTTTCACGCAGGAACAAAATTAGAAAACGGAAAAGTTGTTACTAATGGCGGTCGCGTTATTGCTGTAACTTCGTATGGGAATGATTTTCAAGAAGCCATAAAAAAATCTTACCAAAGTATAGCAAAACTACAATTTGATAAGATGTATTATAGAAAAGACATAGGAAACGATTTATAAAATTTCCTTGTTCTTAAAATTTATTTTAAAAAAGAATGCGCAGTGGTGTCTTGCACGTCTTCGTTGTTTGCTTTAAAAATATTTAATTGCTTAATCCAATAGCGCATAGCAACACAACAAACGATTATAAATAACCAGTTAATAATGTTTGCAGTCCACCAGTTAGATAATTCTAATTCACGGAGTAAATCCATTGGAACAAACAAAAAGTCAACAAAAAGACTTGCAATTCCTTCAAAAAATGATTTCATTTTGATAAAGTATTATATTTACACCACAAAAATATAAAATATTCGCATGATAGCAAGTGTTTTTGGTAAAACTAGACCATTTAATTATTTAGCCATTGGAATTTTGTTGTTTGCGTTCTTTATTGTAAAGACACTAATAACTTCTGAAACCGACGCTTCATGGCTATATTTTGCTCAAGAATTTGGACTTTTTGTAATTGTGTTTGCGTCAAGTTTTCTAATCAACTTTATTGCACTTAAAAATGAATTAACAAAAAACAATAATTACGCTTTATTATTGTTTCTTACTTTTTTGCTTTTTTTCTCGTCCTATTTTCAAAATAAAAACATAATTATTGCTAATTTCTTTTTGTTATTAGCCTTGAGACGACTTATTTCTTTGAAATCGCTATTAGCAACAAAAGAGAAAATTTTTGATGCTTCTTTTTGGATTTTGTTAGCCGGCTTATTTCATTTTTGGAGTTTATTTTATATTGTTCTGGTTTTTATTGCCATTATTCTTCACGTTTCTAGAGATTATAGAAATTGGGTGGTGCCTTTTATTGCTTTGTTAGCAGTAACCATTTTATTTTTTCTTGCCAATAGTTTTTTGGATAATTCCTTACTGAGTTCCTTATTAAGCAAAACGTATGTGAGTTTTAATTTTTATTATTTTGATACTATATATCAAAGAATGGCATTGGCTTTATTTGCAGCAATAAGTTTATTTTTCTTTGTTTCTCAAATTTTTGATATTCCAAATAAGGCATTAAACATGAAATCTTCACACAAAACCATATTGTTTTCTTTTATTTTAGGTGTCGGAATTTATGTGCTTTCTGCAAATAAAAACAATGGAAGTTTGGCATTTTGTTTTGCTCCTCTAGCTATTATTGGCGCAAATTTTATAGAGAAAATAGACAATAAATGGATAAAAGAAATTATCGTGTATGGAATGATAATTTCTGCAGTTTTTTTCTATGTGATGCAATTATAATTTACTACCATAAGCTAAATCACCAGCATCTCCCAGCCCCGGAACGATATAGTTTTTATCGTTTAATTTTTCATCCAAAGCAGCAACCCATAAATGACAGGTTGAAGGAAGATTTTTTTCTAAATAATCAATTCCTTCAGGAGCCGCAATTACAACTGCAACATGTATTTCTTTGGGTTGGTGTTCCAAATGTAATTTTTGCAATACTGCTACAATTGATTGTCCGGTAGCCAACATTGGGTCAACTAAAATTAAATTTTTTCCTTCAAAAGAAGGGGCAGCCTGATATTCGACCAAAATATCAAATTGTTCATCGTTGTTATAATGATGACGGTAAGCCGAAACAAATCCGTTTTCTGCATCATCAAAAAAGTTCATAAAACCTTGATGCAAAGCTAAACCGGCACGCAAAATCGAACATAAAACTACAGGTTCAGCTATCGTTGTGGTGTGTTTAATTCCTAAAGGCGTTTGCACATCAATATTCTTATAATCAAGTGTTTTGCTCAATTCATACGCCATTATTTCTCCTATCCGTTCAATGTTTTTTCGAAAACGCATGCTGTCATTTTGGATGTTCACATCACGAATTTGCGCCAAAAAATGATTGAGAATACTATTTTGCTCTGAAATATAATGAATGTGCATTGGATTTATTTTTTATTTTCAGGTTAAAAGTACAAAAAATCGCTATTTTTGTACCAATTTAAAAGCTATTATTATGTTTGCCGAATTTGCATCTCCCATTTTTGAACAAAGTATCAAAACCTATCACATTGTTGACGACGTGTATCAACCTGTTGTAAATCCTTTTGAAAAAGGAACAATTGAATATTTGCTATTCGCAAAAAATTGGGTAGACACGGTGCAATGGCATTATGAAGACATCGTTCGTGACCCAAATATTGATCCGGTTGCTGCTTTAGATTTGAAACGTAAAATTGATGCTTCAAACCAAGTTCGTACCGATATGGTGGAGTACATTGATAGTTATTTCTTAGATAAATACAAAAATGTTCAGGTTAAAACAAATGCAAAAATCAATACTGAAAGTCCAGCTTGGGCTATTGACCGTTTATCAATTTTGGCTTTGAAAATTTACCATATGAATGAAGAGGCAACTCGTGCCGAAGCATCAGTAGAACACAGAGCAAAATGTCAAGAAAAATTAAATGTTTTGTTAGACCAAAAAAACGACATGTTTACTTCAATCAGTCAATTAATTGAAGATATTGAAGCAGGCGACAAATACATGAAAGTGTACAAACAAATGAAAATGTACAACGACGAGGAGTTAAATCCGGTGTTGTATCAAAATAAAAAATAGTATTCTATTGCTATCTAAACCAAAACATATATTGGTAATAAGGCTCTCAGCCATGGGTGATGTCGCAATGACAGTTCCTGTGTTGAGAGCCTTAGTTTTACAACATCCCGACGTAAAAATAACGATTGTTTCCAGACCATTCTTCCAACCTTTTTTTGAAGGCGTTCCGAATGTCAATTTCTTTGGAGTAGATTTGAAAGAACGCCACAAAGGTTTTTTAGGATTATTCCGATTGTTTTCTGATTTACGTAAATTGGATATTGATTTGGTTGCCGATTTACATAATGTGCTTCGCTCAAAAGTAGTTCGAACATTATTTGCGTTAAGCGGGATAAAAGTAGCTGCAACCGATAAAGGTAGAGCCGAAAAAAAAGCGTTAACTAGTTTGACCAATAAAGTTTTTGCTCCAGTAAAACCAATGGTAGAAAGACATGTGGACACGTTCAAACAACTTGGATTTTCAATTGATTTAACGAATCCTCAATTCCCAGAAAAAGCAATTTTATCGGAAGAAATTTTTTCAATCACAGGAACAAAAAACCAAAACTGGATTGGAATTGCCCCTTTTGCACAATACGAAAGTAAAGTCTATCCATCAGATTTAATGCAAAAAGTAATAGACGATTTAGCTAAAAATAAAAACGTTAAAATCTTTTTATTTGGCGGAGGCGCAACAGAGATTCAGAAATTAAAACAATTACAAAACAACCACGATAATGTCATTATTGTTGCGGGTAAATTATCATTTGAAGCCGAAATACAATTAATTTCCAATTTAGACATCATGCTTTCCATGGATTCTGGAAACTCACATATTTCGTCTATGTTAGGTGTAAAAGTTATTACACTTTGGGGCGCTACCCATCCTTTTGCAGGTTTCAAACCATTTAACCAACCCGATGATTTTTGTTTGACTTCAGATAGAAAACAATATCCATTTTTACCTACTTCGGTGTACGGAAATAAAAAAGTAGCAGGCTATGAAAATGCAATGCGAACGATTTTACCTTTTCAGGTCATTGAAAAAATAAATTCCAATCTTACCTAAATAAAATTGGAATTTGGATTTTTTTATTTGGAATTTTGCCCACTAAACATCATCAAAATCAATTTTAATGGTTGTCGTTGTTGGATACGCTTGACACGCTAAAGTCAATCCTTCGGCTACTTCAGATTCATTTAAAATTTGATTTTTCTTCATTTCCGCAGCACCTTCGGTTATTCTGCAAATACAACTGCTGCAAATGCCGCCTTGACATGAATACGGAACATCCAAACCTTGCTTCAAAGCCGCTTCTAATAAAGTTTGTTGCTGACTCATTTCAAAAGTGGTTTCTTCACTATCTACCAAAATAGAAATCTTAGTATGACCATCTGCGCCACTAGTTGCTTCTTTATTGTTTGAAGATGTTGAGAACAATTCGAATTTAATATCTGAATCTGAAATGTTATTTTCTTTCAAAGTATTTGAAACCAAATTGATCATTTCTTCTGGCCCACACAAATAGAATTTTGAAAACTCCATTTCGGCATGTTTATTTTTCAAGATAAAATTCACCGTTGTATGGTCGATTCTGCCAAGTAAAGCGTTATCTGCGGTTGATTGACTGTACACATTTTGCACAAACAAACGCCCTACATATTGCAACTGTAAGTCGTGTAATTGGTTATGAAAAATGGTGTCTTTTTCCGATTTATTTCCGTAAACCAATACAAAAGTACTGTTAGGTTCTTCTTCTAAAACCGATTTTAAAATTGAAAATACGGGGGTAATTCCGCTTCCAGCTACAAAAGCTGCGTAGTTTTTTTGACGATCTGTTTTGGGTTCGAACGTGAATTTTCCTTCGGGTGTTCCTACTTCGATTACATTTCCAACTGCTAATTTTTCATTAGCAAATTTTGAGAAAAATCCGTTTTTTACTGCTTTTACTGCAATCCGTAATTCGCCACTTTTTGGAGAAGAACAAATCGAATAGGCTCTTCTAATTTCTTGTCCGTCAAGCGTAACTTTTAAGTTTACATATTGACCGGCAACAAAAGTATAATGTGATTTTAATTCCTCGGGAACATTAAATAAAATGGAAACCGCATCGGCTGTTTCTTTGATAATTTCTTTAATGCTTAATTTATAAAATGATGACATGTGTGTTTGTTTTTTACAAAAATAAAAAAAAGAGCCTGAAGGTTCTGGATTTATTCCATAAACAACGCTCTTAATTCCGTTGCTTCGTTGGGTTTCATTTTTCCGGCTAATACTAAGCTTAATTGTTTTCTTCGTAATGCTGCGGCAAAGCGTTCTTTTTCTAAATCAGTTTCAGGAACAATCGGCGGCACTGGAATAGGTCTTCCAGTTTCATCAACTGCTACAAAAGTATAAATGGCCTCGTTGGCTTTATTTTTAATTCCTGATTCTCTGTCTTCAATCCATACATCAATAAAAATCTCCATCGAAGTATTGAAGGTTCTGGACACTTTAGATTCTACAGTCACTACGCTTCCTAAAGGAATGGCTCTATTAAATGCCACATGATTCACCGACGCCGTTACACAAATTCTACGCGAATGTCTTCTTGCAGTTATACTAGCAGCACGATCCATACGCGCTAATAATTCGCCACCAAATAAATTATTCAACGGATTGGTTTCTCCCGGCAATACTAAGTCGGTTAAAGTGGTGACTGATTCTGAAGGAAATTTTGGTTGCATTGTTTTTTTTGCAAAGATAACGAGGAATTAGAAAATAAAACACATAAAAAAATCCCAAAACTGAGATTTTAATACTTTTTATGTAATAAGTTGCTTTTAGTCGATCAACAACCAAGCTTCTGCATTATGTGATTTTTGTATCGCTCTACGTTCTGATTGTGCTTCGTTTAGTGTTTTAAAACTTGCATACACTACAGGGTATAATTTGTGTTTATTTAACGGAAGCATTTTAGCGTTTTCAAAACCAGCAGCAGTAAGTTCTGCAATTGCTTTATTAGCATTTTCTTCGCTTCTGTAAGCTCCTGCCACTAAATGATAAGGCATTTTTTCTTCAACAATTGCCAACTCTACCGAAGGAATCGGATTGGAAAGCATAAAAGTAGCTTCCTGAATTTGTTGTTGCACTTTTTCTTGCACTTTTTTCTCAACAATCAAAGTTTGCTCCATTACTTGTTGGTCATAATACATTTTATAACCAAAAGTTCCAGCGCCAAACATAACTGTAAATACAGCTGCATATTTTAAATAAGAATAATTTCTTTTTCGTTGAGGTGTAAAAATAATCGGTGCTCTTTCTTCTAAAGCCTCTACTTCTTGTTTTAATTTTTCTCTTGTAATTTCAGGAGAAACAAAAGAAGTTAGCCCAAAAGCATCGGTTAAATAATTAATGGTATTTGCAGGTTCAAAAACCCAATTCATTTCATTATTAACAGAAATTTCCCCTATATTTTTTAACGCTAATCGATTGCGATTTTGTAACAAATAAGTCCATTCAGCTGCAACATCATTTATTTTTATAACTGCCAATTCATAAGACATTTTTTCTTGTAATGCCACGTGGTTAGCTAATAATCCATCGTTATTTTTTACATTTGCATTAAATGAAACCACCTTTTTAGGCGGAAAAAACGAGCTCGCACTACCTGTTACATGAGCTGATACGGTTTCGGTTAAAAACGCGCCAAAACCAGGCACGGTTACGCACTGATAACGATATAATAAGTCGGAAATGTGTTTTTCTATCTGCATAACAACAAAGTTAGATAATCAATGCTAATTTCAAAATTTTATTAACAAAAATTATTAACAATTTTATTTTTAGTCTTTGTTTTAATCTTCAAATTCTAGGGGTTTTACGGTTCAGGCCTTTTTCTTTGTTTAAAAAATCTTTGGTTTATTTCTAAAAACTGCTATTTTTGTACTTCAATTATATGCCAAATAAATTTTATATCCGCCATGACACAATCAGAATTGTACCACACGCTTGCGCTCATGCAAGTGGAAGGAGTAGGAGATGTAATCGCCAAAAAACTCATCCAACATTGCGGAAACGCAGAAGCAGTATTTACTTCAAAGAAATCCCAACTTCAAAAGATTGACGGCATTGGTTCGGTCGTAATTAAAAATTTACAAGATAAATCTGTCTTCACAAAAGCGGAAGCCGAAATCCAATTCATAGCGCAAGAAAACATTTCACATACCTTTTACCAAGAAGAAAATTATCCTGAACGGTTAAAACACTGTTATGATAGTCCGGTACTTTTGTTTCAAGCAGGAAATATCAATTTACTAAACCGTAGAGTGATTAGTATTGTTGGCACACGCCAAATTACCTCGTATGGTGTGGAATTTACAAAAAAATTTCTGGAAGAAATTGCACCATTAAATCCTATTATTGTTAGCGGTTTTGCTTATGGTGTAGATATTTATGCCCATCAAATGGCAATGGATTTCGGTTTACAAACCATTGGTGTTTTGGCACATGGTTTGAATCAAATTTATCCCAAAACGCATAAAAGGTATATGGCAAAAATGGAACAAAACGGAGGATTTTTAACCGAGTTTTGGAGCACCAGCAAACCAGATAAAGAAAATTTCATCAAGCGCAATAGAATCGTAGCCGGCATTAGTGAAGCCACTGTTGTAATTGAAAGTGCTGAAAAGGGGGGTTCGTTAGTAACAGCAAATTTGGCTAATGATTATAACCGAGATGTTTTTGCGGTTCCAGGGAGAACCACTGATAAATACAGCCAAGGATGTAATAATTTGATCAAAACACAACGCGCTAATTTGATGACTTCGGCAGCAGATTTGGTGTACATTTTAAATTGGGAACTGCAACGCGAATCGCAAAAAGCAGTACAAAAACAATTATTTATTTCCTTAACGAATGAAGAACAGAAAATCTATGATTACCTTCAAAAAACAGGAAAAGAAATGATGGACATCATCGCCTTGGAATGTGATTTTCCTATTTATCGCATTTCTTCTATCTTGTTGAACATGGAATTAAAAGGAGTCATCCGTCCTTTACCAGGAAAAATTTTTGAAGCGGTTTAGTAAAAAAACTCAGAAATTAGCCCTCTAAATAATGAGGTTTTATGGTTTTGATAATTATTTAGTAACCTAACTTTTCTCTAACTCTTGTTAAAACGCTTTGAGCAACTTTTCTCGCTTTTGCGGCGCCTTCAAGTAATAATTTATCAACCGCTTCTAGATTATTGATATAGTAATCGTATGTTGAACGCTCGGTTTTGAATTTTTCAACAATTAATTCAAATAAGGCTTGTTTTGCGTGTCCGTAACCATAATTCCCGGCTTCATATTTGGCACGTAAATCTGTAATTTCTTCAGTAGAACCTAATAACTTGTATAATGCAAAAACATTACAAGTGTCTGGATTTTTGGGAGCTTCAAGAGGAGTACTATCGGTTTCAATTCCCATAATTTGCTTACGAAGTGCGTTATCGTCCACAAAAATATTGATGAAATTATTTCTCGATTTACTCATTTTTTGACCGTCTGTTCCAGGCACATACATGGTTTCTTCGCTGGTTTTTGCCTCTGGAATTACAAAAGTTTCCCCCATTTGGTGATTAAATTTTGAAGCTACATCACGAGTAATTTCTATGTGTTGCAATTGGTCTTTCCCAACAGGAACAATAGTAGCATCATACAGTAATATATCGGCGGCCATTAACATCGGATAGGAAAATAATCCTGCATTAACATCGTCTAGTCTGTCGGCTTTATCTTTAAAAGAATGCGCTAATGTTAAACGTTGAAACGGGAAAAAACAGCTCAAATACCAAGCAAGTTCTGTAGTTTCAGTCACATCCGATTGGCGATAAAAAACAATTTTATTGGTATCTAAACCGCAAGCAAGCCAAGCCGCAGCCGTACTGTAGGTGTTTTGTCTTAATTCTGTTCCATTTTTGATTTGCGTAATCGAATGCAAATCTGCAATAAAAAGAAAAGATTCGCTATCAGGATTGTTTGCCATTTGAATAGCAGGTAAAATTGCGCCTAATAAATTACCTAAGTGCGGTGTTCCTGTACTTTGAACTCCTGTTAAGATTTTTGCCATTGTTTTTTTATTAACGCAGAACGTTGCTAAGTTGTTATTTTGAATTGCAAATGTAAAGTAAAAACCGAAAAGTAAAAAGAGTTCGGTTTTATTAAAATGATTACTTTTGGAAAGCTATTAATTTTTTAAAAATGAAATATATAAAATATCCGCTTACATTACTGTACCGAATTTGGTTTTATATATTGGTTTTGGTTCCAATAATTGTCCTATTTCCATTTATTTTTCTAACAATTATTAGTGAAAAAACCTATCCTTTATTTTTTAAAATAGCAAGATTATGGGCTAAAATGATTCTAATAGGAATGGGATTTCATTACAAAATAAACGGTGATACTATTTTTGAAGAAGGTAAAAGCTATATGTTAGTCGCAAATCATACTTCAATGACCGATATTATGCTGATGCTGGTTTTAGTGAAAAATCATCCATTTGTATTTGTTGGGAAAAAAGAATTAGCACAAATTCCTATTTTTGGTTTTATTTACAGAAGAGTTTGTATTTTAGTTGACAGAAGTAGCAGTAAAAGCAGGTATCAAGTTTTTGAACGCGCACAAAACAGAATTCAACAAGGGTTAAGTATTTGTATTTTCCCAGAAGGCGGTGTGCCTGAAGAGCATATTGTCTTAGACGAATTTAAAGATGGCGCATTTAGAATTGCTATTGAACATCAATTACCAATTATTCCGATGGTGTTTTTTGATAATAAAAAACGTTTTTCTTATACATTTTTCAGCGGAAGTCCAGGAAAAATGCGCGCTAAAATTTTACCAATTATAGAAACTAAAGGAAAGACACTAGATGATAAAAATGAAATAAAGCAACTAGTAAGGCAAAGTATTCTAGAATCTTTAGTGAATCAAAATTAATTCACTGGAACATCATATTCGAGAAAGGTATCGTTACCATTTGCATCTTCTCCCGTCCAAAATTTAAAAATATAATTACCAGTATTTGTTACATAAAAATTAAAGGTTTCTTCAACCAAAACATTTTGTATTTCAGAACAATTATTTCGATTTTCTAGAACATTTTTTACTGCACAGGTGCGAATATTTAAATCTTTGTCATAAAAAATTCCATAATCAGAGTGACAGTTTGTAGGTCTATAATATTTCATAGTTATAGCATATGTTTCTCCTAAATCAAATGCTGAAGGAATAACCACAGACTCTACGGGTAATGCCACAACGCTAAAACTAGTTTCATCTTTATCACAAGAATTAAAAACAAATAGCAAGCTTAAAAGTAAAATTAATTTTTTCATTTTAAAATTAGTTTAATTACAGTGTTCAAATTTAAACAAACGGATTGAAAATATAAAAAAAATCACGCTCAAAGCGTGATTTTTTAATTATGCATTATTTTCTTTAATGGTCTCTTTAATTTTTATTTCTAATTCGTCCATTAATTCTGGATTATCTTTAATTAAAACTTTAACAGCATCTCTACCTTGTCCTAATTTTGTTTCACCATAGCTAAACCAAGAGCCGCTTTTTTTAATGATTTCAAATTCTACGGCTAAGTCAATAATCTCACCCACTTTAGAAATCCCTTCACCATACATAATGTCAAACTCTGCAGTTCTAAAAGGTGGTGCTACTTTATTTTTTACAATTTTAACTTTGGTTCTATTTCCTAAAACATTATCACCGTCTTTGATTTGAGTAGATCTTCTAATGTCAATTCGAACCGACGCATAAAATTTCAAGGCATTTCCTCCGGTTGTAGTTTCAGGACTTCCAAACATCACACCAATTTTATCACGCAACTGATTGATAAAAAATACGGTACAATTGGTTTTGTGAATGGTTCCTGTTAATTTTCGTAACGCTTGAGACATCAATCGGGCATGTAATCCCATTTTGCTATCTCCCATATCACCTTCAATTTCGCTTTTTGGGGTTAAGGCAGCAACAGAGTCAATCACGACAATGTCTACTGCACCTGAGCGAATTAAACTTTCTGCGATTTCAAGTGCTTGTTCTCCGTTATCTGGTTGCGAAATGATTAAATTATCAATATCAACACCTAATTTTTCGGCATAAAAACGATCGAAAGCATGTTCTGCATCGATAAATGCTGCAATTCCCCCTGCTTTTTGAGCTTCAGCAATGGCGTGTAATGTTAACGTAGTTTTTCCTGACGATTCTGGGCCATAAATTTCAATGACTCTACCTCTTGGGTATCCATTTACTCCTAAAGCTAAGTCTATTCCTAATGAACCCGAAGGAATTGAATCCACTTCTTCAACGGCGCTATCGCCTAATTTCATTACGGTTCCTTTTCCGTAGGTTTTGTCAAGTTTGTCTAACGTTAATTGTAAGGCTTTTAATTTGGCTTCTTTATCTGCACTCATAATAAGATTATTTTTCGTAAAAATACAGCTTTTTTTAATTGTTCCAAAAAATGTTAATATATTTTTGTTTTTCTTGAGAAAACCGAAATTGATATCCAAATTTATTACATTTACACCCGAATTCTTCCATTTAGAGTTCTCAACATATTTCTCACTTAACCGTTTATAGCATGCAACTGTACAACACCTTAAGCGCAGAAGAAAGAGCCGAGTTGATTGATCAAGCTGGCAAACAAAGACTTACTTTGTCGTTCTATGCGTATGCCAAAATTGAAGATCCTAAGAAATTTAGAGACGATTTATTCGTTGCTTGGAATGCCCTTGACGCCCTTGGTCGAACCTATGTGGCCAAAGAAGGAATTAATGCACAAATGAGTGTTCCTGCCGAAAATTTTGAAGCTTTTCGAGAAACTTTAGAAACATATCCTTTTATGCAAGGCATTCGATTGAATGTAGCCGTTGAACAAGATGATCATTCATTTTTGAAATTGACCATAAAAGTTCGTGATAAAATTGTAGCCGATGGGTTGAGTGATGAAACTTTTGATGTAACCAATATTGGCGTTCACTTAAAAGCAAAGGAATTCAATCAAATCTTAGAAGATCAAAACACCATTGTGGTCGATTTTAGAAATCACTATGAAAGCGAAATTGGGCATTTTAAAGGTGCAATTACGCCCGATGTAGAGACTTTTAGAGAAAGTTTGCCCATCATCAACGCGCAATTACAAAACTTTAAAGAAGATAAAAATTTGGTGATGTATTGCACCGGGGGAATTCGTTGCGAAAAAGCATCGGCATACTTTAAGCACCAAGGTTTTAAAAACGTGTTCCAATTAGAAGGCGGAATCATCAATTATGCTAAACAAATCCAAGAAGAAAATCTAGAAAGTAAATTCATTGGTAAAAACTTTGTATTTGACCACCGCTTAGGCGAAAGAATTACTGACGATATCGTTTCGCAATGCCACCAATGTGGAAAACCATGTGATAATCACACTAATTGTTTGAATGACGGTTGCCATTTATTGTTCATTCAATGCGACGACTGTAAGGCAGCTATGGAAAATTGTTGCTCCACTGAATGTCAAGAAATCACCCATTTGCCTTTAGCCGAACAAGTAAAATTGCGTCGAGGCAAACAAGTTGGAAATAAAGTATTCCGAAAAGGAAAATCGGAGAAATTGAAGTTCAAACATTCGGGTGAACTATCCGATACGGCATTGGCTACAGCCACAAAATCAAATAATATCCGTCAAAAGATAAAAATAAAGAAAACTCTTTTAGGAAAAGCTGAACATTTTTATGTTAAAGCACAAGTAGGACTTTTTATCATTGAAAATAATGAATTAAACGTAGGAGAAAAAATCTTAATTTCGGGACCTACAACAGGAAATCAGGAATTAGTTTTGGAAAAAATGTTGGTCAACGGAACCGAAAATACAGTTGCAAAACTTGGCGATAAAGTCACGTTTGAAGTCCCATTTAGAGTGCGTTTATCTGATCGACTTTATAAATTAGGAACATAAAATTAGTGCTTACAACTATTTTAAATACTATAAACCTACCTATTTCGTTTTACTACGAGATAGGTTTTTTTATTTTGGACAAACTTCCACTATCGAATTTGAAAGATTCAACAAAAATTCAATATCTTTACGCTCAAAAACGTTTTGAAACGTAGTCCACAAAGGGCAATCACTATATATCGAAATTATGGCATGTACAAACTGTTCAACCACTGATGGTGGTGCACCAAAAGGGTGTAATAATAATGGGTCTTGCGGCACCGATAGCTGCAACAAACTTTCGGTTTTCGATTGGTTATCAAACATGACACTTCCGGGTGGTCAAGCGCCTTTTGACGCTGTTGAAATCCGATTTAAAAACGGTAGAAAAGAATTTTTTAGAAATACCGAAAAATTAACTTTGTCTATTGGAGATATTGTAGCCACAGAAGCTTCTCCAGGACACGACATCGGAATCATTACTTTGACAGGCGAATTGGTTAAAATTCAAATGAAAAAGAAAAATGAAAATCCAGATAAAGAATTATCTAAAATTTACCGAAAAGCTACTCAAAAGGATATCGACATCTGGACTGAGGCTAGAAATAAAGAAGAAATTGTGCGCATGCGTGCTAGAGAAATTGCCATCAATTTAAAATTGGAAATGAAAATTTCGGATGTTGAATTTCAAGGTGATGGATCAAAATCAACGTTTTACTACACCGCTAACGATCGTGTAGATTTTCGACAATTGATTAAAGAATTTGCACAAGAATTTAAAGTTAGAATCGAAATGAAACAAGTAGGTTTCCGACAAGAAGCGTCTCGTTTAGGCGGAATTGGTTCTTGTGGTAGAGAATTGTGTTGTTCCACTTGGTTAACCGATTTTAGAAGTGTGAATACATCCGCAGCTCGTTACCAACAATTATCTTTGAATCCGCAAAAATTAGCAGGGCAATGCGGAAAACTAAAATGTTGTTTAAACTATGAATTAGACACGTATTTAGACGCATTGAAAGACATGCCCGACATGGAAACCAAACTCTACACTGAAAAAGGCGATGCTTATTGTCAGAAAATAGACATTTTTAAAGAAATTATGTGGTTTTCTTATGCCAATGCACCAGCGCAATGGATGGTCTTACCAGTTGAAAAAGTCAAAGAAATTATTGCCGTGAACAAGAAAAAAGAACGCGTTGCTGGATTAGAAGATTATGTGGTGGAAACGGTTCAAGAAGTAGAGAAAAAATTTGAAAATGTAGTCGGTCAAGATAGTTTAACTCGTTTTGATCAACCAAAGAAAAAATCGAATAATAGAAATAAAAAGAAGAAACCTACAAATTTTAAAAATGCACCTAAGAAAGACTAATTTTATTGGTTTATTATTGTTGTTTTTGTTTTTGACTTCGTGTGATAAAAAACAGTTTTACAGCGAACATAAAGAATTAGACGGTTCGTGGAAAAAATCCGATACTTTGCGTTTTACTTTTGAACAAAAAGACACCATAAAACCCTACAACCTGTTTCTTGCTGTTAGAAACAACAACGATTATCCGTTTAATAATATGTATTTGATAGTTTCCTTAAAAGAGCCAGGGAAAAAGCCTACAATAAAAATAGACACCCTTGAATATCAAATGGCAAATGTTGACGGAACCCTTTTAGGGGAAGGTTTTTCCGACGTTAAAGAAAGCAAATTGTGGTATTTAGAAAACTACGTTTTTAATAGAATAGGAAATTATAAAGTAGAAGTAGTTCAAGCAGTAAGAGCCACCGGAGAAGTAAAAGGTGTGGCAGAACTAAAAGGAATTACAGAATTAGGATTACGAATAGAAAATACAAAATAACATGGCGACTAAAAAACCAGTTACATCGGATTACTCAGAATATACTCGAAAGTTTTGGCAACTTTTTAAATATGGCTTTTTAGGAATTATTTTATTATTCCTTTTTGCCTCTTGGGGATTTTTTGGAAAAATGCCTTCGTTTGATGATTTAGAAAATCCAGATTCTAATGTGGCCACCGAAATTATTTCTTCAGACGGAGTAGTTATTGGTAAATTTTATAAAGAAAATAGAACCCCAGTAAAATACCACGAATTACCACAACATATTGTAAAAGCCTTAGTAGCTACTGAAGATGAACGTTTTTATGAACATTCAGGAATTGATGCAAAAGGAACGTTGCGAGCCGTAGTAAAATTAGGTAGAGATGGAGGCGCCAGTACGCTTACCCAACAGTTGGCTAAAAATTTATTTCACGGCGAAGGATCAAATTTTATTCTTTTTAGAGTAATTCAAAAAGTAAAAGAATGGATTATTGCAGTACGTCTAGAGCGTCAATATACCAAGCAAGAAATCATTGCGCTTTACTTAAATCAAGTAGACTTTGTAAATGGTGCAGTCGGAATTCGTTCGGCAGCAAAAATTTACATGAACAAGGAACCAAAAAATTTAACTATCGAAGAAGGGGCTTTGTTTGTGGGAATGTTAAAAAATCCTTCGCTATATAATCCAAACCGAAAAAAAAGAGCCCAATTGGTATTAGACCGAAGAAATACAGTATTAGGACAAATGGTGAAAAACGGTGTAATTACTCAAGCCAAACAAGAACAGCTTAAAAAATTACCTGTAAAATTAGATTTTAGACCCGAAAGTCATTCCGAAGGCAGCGCAACTTATTTTAGAGAATACCTGAGAGATTACATGCGAAAATGGGTTAAAGATCACTTAAAACCCGACGGAACAGAGTATGATTTGTATCGAGAAGGGTTAAAAATTTATACGACTATCGATTCAAAAATGCAGCAATATGCCGAAGAAGCGGTGCAAGAACATTTAAAAAATTTACAAAAAGAATTTTTTAAAGGAATGAAAGACAAAGACAATGCGCCTTTTGTAGATATAACGCCTGAGCAAACCAATCAAATCATGATGCAGGCGATGAAAAATTCTGAGCGATGGAGAAAAATGGATTTGAATGGAAAAACGGCCGATGAAATCATTAAATCGTTTTCGGTACCCGCTAAAATGAAAATTTTCACTTATGAAGGTGAAAAAGACACCATCATGAAACCAAAAGATTCCATCATTTACTACAAACACATGCTACAAACCGGAATGATGGCCATGGAGCCAAGAAGCGGACATATCAAAGCGTGGGTTGGCGGCGTAAATTATAAGTATTTTCAATATGATCACGTAGGGCAAGGGGCAAGACAAGTAGGTTCTACTTTTAAACCTTTTGTGTATGCCACGGCAATTGAACAATTAGGCATGTCGCCTTGTGATTCCATAATTGATAGTTATTTCACCATGCCAAAAGGTAAATGGGGAATCGATGCCGATTGGTCTCCCAAAAACTCTGATGGCAATTATCGAGGAACGATTACGTTGCAAAAAGCATTAGCCAATTCCATCAATACCGTTTCTGCAAAATTAATTGACCGAGTGGGTCCACAAGCAGTTGCGGATATGGCAAAAGAATTAGGAGTTACTTCAAAAATTCCAGTTCAACCCTCAATTGCATTAGGAGCAGTGGATATTACAGTAGAAGAAATGGTAGGTGCTATGAGTACTTTTGCAAATCAAGGGGTATATGTAAAACCTACTTTTATTATAAAGATTGAAGATAAAAACGGAGTCGTAATTGATCAACCGATTCCATATCAAAAAGATGTAGTGAATAAAGATGTTGCTTATGCTGTAATTAAATTAATGGAAGGCGTAAAAGAATCAGGAACTGGTGCTCGATTAAAATATGGCGGCGGCGGATTCATACAATATGACTATAGTTTTGCTAATCCGGTTGCTGGAAAAACAGGAACTTCTCAAAATAATTCCGATGGTTGGTTTATCGGCATGGTACCCAATTTAGCCACGGGTATTTGGGTAGGAAATGAAGACAGAGCGGCTCACTTTAGATCCACACATATGGGACAAGGAGCTACAACAGCATTACCTATCTGGGGGATTTTTATGAAAAAATGTTATGCCGATAGCGATTTAGACGTATCGCGTGAACCTTTTGAAAAACCTGAAAATTTATCTATAAAAGTAGATTGTTGGACGCCTAAAAAAGTAGTCGATTCCACGGAGGTTCTTATAGACGAACCTAATATGGATGAATTTGACGGATTATAAAAATAACAAATATGATTTCAAGAAAAGTAAATAACGTTAAAGAAGCTTTAGACGGCATTCAAGACGGCATGACTATTATGCTAGGAGGTTTCGGACTTTGTGGTATCCCTGAAAATAGTATTGCCGAATTAGTAACTAAAAACATCACCAATTTAACCTGCATTTCAAACAATGCCGGCGTCGATGATTTCGGATTGGGATTATTATTACAAAAGCGTCAAATTAAGAAAATGATTTCTTCTTATGTAGGAGAAAATGCGGAATTTGAACGTCAAATGCTTTCGGGGGAATTAGATGTTGAACTTACACCGCAAGGAACGTTAGCCGAAAAATGCCGCGCGGCACAAGCTGGAATTCCTGCGTTTTTTACACCTGCTGGTTTCGGAACAGAAGTAGCAGAAGGGAAAGAAACACGCGAATTCAACGGAAAAATGCACGTAATGGAATTGGCCTATAAAGCTGATTTTTCAATCGTAAAAGCTTGGAAAGGCGACGAAGCGGGAAATTTAATTTTCAAAGGAACAGCTCGAAATTTCAATGCATGTATGGCTGGAGCAGCAAAAATCACTATTGCTGAGGTGGAAGAATTAGTACCAGCCGGAACATTGAATCCAAACGAAATTCATATCCCAGGAATTATGGTAAATCGTATTTTTAAAGGGGAAAAATTTGAAAAAAGAATTGAGCAAAGAACAGTGAGACAAAAGTAATTTGAAGATTTTTTAATTTGAAAATTTGAAGATGAGAAGCGATAAAGATAATTTAATTGTAAAATTAACATTCGATTTAGCTCTTGAAATAATTAGTTTTTCAGAAGAAATTAGAAAAACAAATCGTTTTGAAATGGCCTCTCAAATTTTCAGAAGCGGAACTTCAATTGGGGCTAATATAAGAGAAGCCCAAAACGCCGAAAGCAAAGCTGATTTTATACACAAGTTTAAAATCTCAGCAAAGGAAACAGATGAACTATAATTTTGGTTAGAACTCTGCCAAAAATCAGAATTTTATCCAAGTCCTAATGAAGAATTATTTAAAAAAGTACAATCCATAAATTTGATAATTTCTAAAATCATATCTTCTTCAAAGAAGCGTTAATTTTCAAATCATCAAATTTTCAAATCATCAAATAATACATGGCTTTAGATAAAAATCAAATCGCACAAAGAATCGCTCAAGAAGTTAAAGACGGGTACTACGTAAATTTAGGAATTGGAATACCGACGCTTGTTGCGAATTATGTTCGTACGGATATTTCAGTTGAATTTCAATCAGAAAATGGGGTTTTAGGAATGGGTCCGTTCCCTTTTGAAGGAGAAGAAGATGCCGATATCATCAACGCAGGAAAGCAAACGATTACTACTTTGCCAGGAGCCAGTTTTTTTGACTCGGCGTTTAGTTTTGGAATGATTCGTGCTCAAAAAGTAGATTTAACGATTTTAGGTGCGATGGAAGTTTCTGAAAATGGCGATATTGCTAACTGGAAAATTCCAGGAAAAATGGTAAAAGGAATGGGTGGCGCTATGGATTTAGTAGCTTCTGCTGAAAATATTATTGTAGCCATGATGCACGTCAATAAAGCAGGCGAATCAAAAATCTTAAAGAAATGTTCACTGCCTTTAACCGGAGTAGGTTGTGTGAAAAAAGTCGTAACGGAATTAGCTGTTTTAGAAGTTACCTCAAATGGTTTCAAATTATTAGAAAGAGCGCCAGGTGTTTCAGTAGAAGACATCATTAAAGCAACAGAAGCGAATTTAATCATTGAAGGAGAAATTCCGGAAATGAGTATATAATTAATCAATTTGAAAATTTGAAAATGGACTACTCGGGTGGTTTCATTTTCAAATTTTCAAATTTTTTCATTTTCAAATCAAACTATGTTTCCAAAAGTAATTCTAAAATCAGGTAAAGAAAAATCTATTCAACGTCGTCATCCTTGGATTTTCAGCGGTGCGGTGTATGGCGTGAGTCGTGAAATTAACGATGGCGAAATGGTAGATGTAGTCGATTCGCAAAACAATCCTTTAGGCACAGGCTATTTTAGCGATAAAGGAAGTATTGTGGTGCGTATTTTAACGTTTGCAGGAGAAACTTTCTCTGAATCTTTTTGGAAAGACAAACTACAATCGGCGTGGTATTTACGTACTCAATTATTGGATTTTGAAGTTACCAATGCGTTCCGTGTCATTCACGGAGAAGGCGATGGCATTTCGGGGTTAATAATTGATTATTACGATAAAAATTGGGTCATTCAAGCGCATTCTACTGGAATTTTTCTTCAAATGGAACAAATTGCTGCAGCGATACAAACTAATTTTTCGGAGCATTGCGAAACCATTTATTGCAAAAGTTCAGGAACGTTACCGAATACAGGAACGGATTATTTTTTGGTTGGAAACAAAGCCGAAACCATTGCTAAAGAGAACAACATTTTGTTTTCTGTAAATTGGGTAGAAGGCCAAAAAACAGGTTTCTTTTTAGACCAACGCGACAACCGAAAATTATTAGGTGAATTCTCCAAAGGTAAAAAAGTACTCAACACGTTTTGTTACACAGGCGGATTTTCCATTTACGCTATGAACGCTGGAGCGGAATTAGTAACTTCAGTAGATATTTCTCAAAAAGCGGTAGATTTAGCGGCCAGTAATATGGAATTGAATTTTCCAAAAGCCAATCATACAGCCGTAGCTGACGATGTGTTCAACTTCATGAAAGAACACACGCAGCAATACGATGTCATTGTTTTAGACCCTCCCGCTTTTGCGAAAAGCATCAAAAGTAAACACACAGCAACACAAGCCTATAAACGTTTAAATATAGCAGGATTAAAAGCCTTGGCACCTAACGGAATTTTATTTACTTTTTCGTGCTCACAAGTTATTGACGATGTGTTGTTTTACAATACCGTTGCCGCAGCAGCCATAGAAACCGGAAGAAACATAAGAGTTTTACACAAATTAGAACAAGGCCCAGACCATCCAACGAATATTTACCATCCTGAAGGTCATTATTTGAAGGGATTGGTTTTGTTTGTGGAGTAGAGTTTTAGTGCTCAGTGTTCAGTTTGACTATTCAATTAAATAATAAAACCTGCAAGTAATAAAACTTGCAGGTTTTTTTTGCGCACTTTGCGTAAAACTTTGCGTCTTTGCGGTTAATTACAAATTCATAAAAAAATCATTCCCTTTGTCATCGGTAATAATAAAAGCTGGGAAATCTTTCACGGTTATTTTACGAACGGCTTCCATACCTAGTTCCTCAAAATCTACAACTTCAACAGATAAGATGTTTTCTTTGGCTAAAATCGCCGCAGGACCTCCAATCGAACCTAAATAAAACCCACCATATTTGTTACAAGCATTCATTACATCCTTGCTTCGGTTTCCTTTAGCTAACATAATCATGCTTCCGCCAGCCGCTTGGAATTCATCTACATAAACATCCATTCTTCCTGCGGTGGTTGGTCCAAAACTTCCTGATGGCATGCCGTCTGGAGTTTTAGCAGGTCCTGCATAATATATAGGATGGTTTTTGAAATACTCTGGCATTGGTTTTCCAACGTCTAATAATTCTTTGATTTTTGCATGCGCAATATCACGAGCTACAATCAACGTTCCGTTTAATTTCAAACGTGTTTTGATAGGATATTTTGATAATTCGGCCAAAATTTCAGCCATTGGTTTATTCAAATCCACATCAACAGCTGGCTCTAAATGAGGCGCTGATGCAGGTAAAAACTGACCTGGATTGGTTTCCAATTGTTCTAAGAAAATACCGTCTTTCGTAATTTTCCCTTTGATATTTCTATCTGCCGAACACGAAACACCCATTCCCACCGGGCAAGAAGCTGCATGACGCGGTAAACGAATGACACGAACATCATGCGTTAAATATTTTCCGCCAAATTGTGCACCAATTTGACTTTCTTGACAAATGATTTGTACTCTTTTTTCCCATTCTAAATCGCGAAATGCTTGACCCGACATGTTTCCTGATGTTGGTAAATTGTCATAATAACCCGCTGATGCTTTTTTCACGGCGGCTAAATTTGCTTCCGCAGAAGTTCCGCCAATTACTAAAGCCAAATGGTAGGGCGGACAAGCCGCTGTTCCTAAATCCATAATGCGTTCACGAACAAATTCTTCTAAAGATTTGTCATTTAATAACGATTTTGTTTTTTGGTATAAATACGTTTTGTTGGCCGAACCACCACCTTTTGTTAAAAATAAGAATTCATAAGTGGCTCCTTTTTTAGCATAAATATCGATTTGTGCCGGTAAATTAGAACCCGAGTTTTTTTCTTCAAACATCGAAATCGGAACAATTTGCGAATAGCGAAGATTTTTATTTTGGTACGTATTGTAAATTCCTTTTGACAACCATTCGCCATCTTCCACACCGGTGAACACGTTTTCACCTTTTTTGGCAACCACAATTGCCGTTCCGGTATCTTGGCAAGAAGGCAATTGACCTTCCACGGCTACAGCAGCGTTTTGCAATAAATTATAGGCTACAAATCGATCGTTGTCTGTTGCCTCAGGATCTTCTATAATGTTTCTAAGCTTTTGTAAATGTGCCGAACGCAACATAAACGAAACGTCGTCCATTGCTTCTTGTGCTAATAATTCTAATCCTTTTGGGTCAACCACTAAGATTTCTCTATCGCCAAGTTGCTCTACTTTTACGTAATCTGAAGTTAATCTTTTGTAGGTTGTATCGTCTTTTAAAATAGGATACGGGTCTTGATATAAAAAGTCCATTTGTGTGTAAGTTTTGAAAGGTAAAGTTACGGATTTTTGCCGGGATTGAAAAAATGAAATGTGGTTAATTGGGGATTTTAAAAAAACCAACTCGCCACAAAAATCGCTGTAATCACACAAATTAAATCTACTAAAAGCATCATACCTAGAGTATAACGTGTGTTTTTCACATTGATACTTCCAAAATAAACGGCAATTACGTAAAATGTTGTTTCGGCACTGCACTGGAAAATACAGCTCAATCTTCCGGTTAAAGAATCTGGTCCAAATTGCTTCATTGCATCAATCATAAAACCACGAGAACCACCTGAGCTAAACGGACGCAACATCGCCACTGGAAGCGAATCGGTTATTTCTTTGGCAACACCTAAATGAGCAAATAAAAAGGAAATTCCGTTGGCTATAATTTCAAACAAACCACTGTTTCTAAACAGCGAAATCGCTACTAACATTCCCATTACGTATGGAAAAATAGTAACTCCTGTTTTTAATCCGTTGTTGGCTCCTGTTACAAATGTATCAAAAATGGTTGTTTTTTGTGCTACGAATTTCTTCTCTTGAACGAAGGAAAATATCAAAGTTCCGCCTATAATTAATATCAATAATAATCCCGAAAGGTTAGAAGTAAAGTAATTTTTCCCGATTAAATCTAAACTGTTTACGTAAAACAATAATCCAACAATGGCACCGATTACGCCCATTAAAACCGCTAGTAAAGAGGCGCTTTTGAAATTAACTCGTTGTTTGATTCCAACTAAAATAAAAGCGGCAATTGTTCCTACAAATGAAGTTATAATACACGGCAACATTACATCGGCAGGATTTGCGGCATGTTCGGCTGCTCGATAACCAATAATAGATGTTGGAATCAACGTTAAACCCGCAGCATGCAAACACATAAACATAATTTGCGCATCGCTGGCTTTGTCTTTATCAGGGTTTAGTTCTTGTAAACTTTGCATGGCTTTTAAACCAAAAGGCGTTGCTGCAGAATCTAAACCTAAGAAGTTGGCTGAAAAGTTCAACGTCATATAGGAAATGGACTCATGATTTTTTGGGATAGAAGGAAAAACTTTAGCAAATAGCGGACTTAATTTTTTAGCCAATCGTTCAGAAGCCCCAGAAATGATAAGCAATTCCATAAGACCACAGAAAAAAGACAAATAAGCCATTAACGGCAGAATCAAATCAAACAAACTGGTTTTTGTCATTGGTAGCAAACCGTCTGCTTTTTGTGTGCCGCTGTAAACTTTTACCGTTTGATTGGAATACACGTAAGTAGTATCTACATCTTTTTCATTGCGATTAACGATGTAAGTATTTTCTTCACTTTTTTGTAAACTATCTTGAATAAATTTTGGCACTTCATTTATATACTTTTCATTGATTAAAAGGGGTTCACCTTGTTTGCCATTTAGCACATAATCTATGGAATAGTACTGTGAAGAAAACAAACCCACTACTACAAAAAAGATAGATGAAATAAAAATTACCAACCAAAATCTACTTAATACCATGTGTTATATTTTTTGTAAATGTAATACTAAATCAACAAATATTAAATAAATATAAATGTGAATAAATATAGATAAATAATTTTATATTTGTACGTTAATCATTAATAATAACTACTAATTACCATGAAAATCAAAACATTTTTACTTGTTTTTTCATTACTTTTTTCTGGAATAATTTTCTCTCAAACTAAAGAAGACATAGAGAAAATAACCAAAAATTACGATTTAGAAAAAATCCAACAAAAAATAGGCTTTTTTAAGCAAAAAGAGGATGCTGAAAGAGCAATAGCTATTGCTGAAGCCAATAAGAAAGGCTGGCCGATTATTATAGAGGGTGAAAATGGTTTTTTTCAAGAATTAATGTCTTTAACTCCAGATGGTTTCCCAATTTATTATGCAACAACTAATGTTGCAGCTGCAATATCTACTAGAGCTAATTTTTTAAATACAGGCGGAGGAATGGGCTTAACTTTGAATGGTCAAGGAATGGTTGCACGAGTATGGGATGGTGGCACAGTAAGGAGAACGCATAGTGGCTTTTCAGGAAGAGTAACAACAGTTGATAATTCTGGAGCCACATTTAATGCTCACGCAACACACGTTACAGGCACAATAATTGCTTCGCCGTGGGATGCTGCATCTGCAGGGGTTAAAGGAATGGCTTCAAGCGCAACTGCAAGAACATTTTATTGGGATAACGATGAGTCAGAAGCTTTATCTGAAGTTTTGGTCGGAATGATTATTTCAAATCATTCTTATGGTGTTCCTATTGGAAGCGGAACATCTGCGTTACCAGCTTGGTATATAGGAGCTTATGCAGATGCAGCAAGATCTTGGGACGAAATAACATATTTATCTCCTTATTATTTACCAGTAATGTCAGCTGGTAATGATGGTAATAATAATAATAATGCAAATCCAATAGCTGCTGGTTTCGATAAATTAACAGGAAATAAAACGGCAAAAAATGTGTTAATTGTGGCGAATGCCCAAGACGCTAATATTAGCTCAGATGGTTCTTTAATAAGTGTTATTATAAATTCAGGTAGTAGCCAAGGGCCTACTGATGATAGAAGGATAAAACCAGATATTACGGGTAATGGAACGGGTGTTTTATCAACGGTTTCGATAAGTAATACAGCAACTGATTCATATGATGGAACATCTATGTCATCTCCAAACGTTGCAGGGACATTATTATTAGTTCAGCAACATCACAAAAATTTGACTAATAGTTTTATGAAATCAGCTACTTTAAGAGGATTGGCATGTCATACTGCTGATGATGCTGGAAGTATAGGTCCTGATCCAAGATTTGGATGGGGATTGTTAAATGCCAAAAAAGCTGTTGAAACAGTGACAGATAATGGTTTAACTTCATGGATTTCTGAAAATAATTTAGTTCAAGGACAAACAGCTACCATGACAGTAAATTCCAATGGAGATGCTAATAATCCATTAATCGTATCAATTGCATGGACAGATTTGCCTGGTACTGCAAACAATGGTACATGGGGAGAAAATAGCACAACAGCTGCTTTGGTAAACGATTTAGATGTTAGAGTTACAAAAGACGGAACTACAATATTTTACCCATGGAAATTACAAGTAACCCCTTCTTCACCAGCACTTAGAAATGGAGATAATAATGTAGATAATATTGAAGTTATTAAAATAGATACACCTGTAGCAGGAGATTATGTTATAACAATTACTCACAAAGGAACTTTAGTTTCGGGCTCACAAGATTATTCATTAATTGTTACTGGAATTACTTCAAATATTTCTATTACTTCAAATTCACCAGATTTTGTTGCTTGTTCTACACAAAGTGCTTCTTACACTTTTAATTATAAACAAACCGCTATTACTACTACTAGTTTTTCTGCTTTAGGTTTGCCTACTGGAGCTGACGTTTCCTTTAGTCCAGTATCTATGAATTCAAATGGGACTGTAACTATGACTATTTCTAACCTACCAAGTGTTCAACCTGGAATTTATGATATTGGAATTCTTGCTTCAAATGGGATAGAAACAGAAACGAGATATAAAAAACTTACCGTATATTCTACTTCTTTCGAGACCATTACTTTACTAACTCCTTCCAATAATTCTAGTAATATTGGTAGTTCAGTGTTATTGGATTGGTCTTCCAATTTTAATTCTGAAAGTTACAATCTTCAAGTTTCTACAAGAGCAGCTTTTGATAATTTTCATACAAATATAAATTTAACAGAATCAACCCATTTACTAACAGGATTAAATTCGGAAACAAGATATTATTGGAGAGTGATACCCTCTAACAGATGCAATATTGCATCTACTGCAGTATCGCAAACCTTTAGCACAGGAATTATTACATGTAATTTAGTATTTTCGGCGACAGATTTTTCAAATGCAGCTATTGATGTCGTTGCCAATAGTACTGCTTCTGTTCCTATAGTTGTTTCAGGAGGAATTACAATTGCCGATTTGAACGTAACTTTAGATATTACACATACATGGATTGGCGATATGATAATCACTTTAACAGGCCCTCCTTCAATTGGAAGACAAGAGATTACTTTGTTTAATCAACCATGTATTGGTAATGGTCCAACATACCCAAATATTCAAGCTACACTTGATGATTCAGGACAGAGCATTAGTTGTGATGAAGTTGCACCTATTGTGAGTGGAATTGTTATCCCTTTTGAAAGTTTATCAAATGTTAATGGATTTTTAGCCGATGGCACATGGACATTAAATGTGTTGGATGTTGGAAATCAAGATGGCGGAACAATTAATGCTGTTTCTTTAAATTTCTGCAAAGTCATGCCATCGACATTAAATTCAAGTTCAAATGTTTTTAATTCTTTAAAAATTTACCCTAATCCTGCTAATGGGTTTTTGACTGTTGATTTAGCCGGAGGCGTAAATGGAGAAACAACATATGAATTATTTGATGTGCAAGGAAGAAAAGTAATCTCTAAAAAATCTTCCTCAAATTTGGAAACATTGAATGTTGAAAATTTATCGGACGGTATTTATATGCTTACGCTCCTAAACGGAAGTGATAAGACAACTAAAAAGGTCGTTATAAACAAATAATTTGCGCAATATAGATTTAAAAAGGGAGCTCAATGAGCTCCCTTTTTTATACATGAATAATTTCGGCGTCTACTAATATATCTTCTCTTCGTAATCGAAGAAAAATCTGAGCTACTGCAATGACATCTTTTTCACAATAAGTGATGATTCGGTCAATATTATTTTCTACATAATAAACATGAGCAACTTCGCTTCCGTCAATATCATCTTTTGGCGAAGGAATTCCTAAAACTTTAGTTAATAATTTTAATGACGTGAAATGTTTATAATCGCCAAATTTCCATAATTCTAAAGTATCTAAATGCGGCACTTCCCAGGGTTTTTTACCAAATAAATTAAGCTTGTTTGGCAAAGCAATTCCGTTAATAATCATTCTTCGTGCAATAAATGGAATGTCGAATTCTTTAGCATTATGACCACATAAAACATGTTGGGCTCCGTTGAAGTGCGTGTTCAGAAGATTTGAAAAATCTCTTAAAATTTTCTTTTCGTCACCCCAAAAACTGGTCACTCTAAAGTTTCGAATGTCTGCTTTATTAACAAAATATCCGACAGAAATAGTAATTATTTTTCCAAATTCAGCCCAAATTCCTGCTCTTTCATAAAAATCTTCGCCCGAAACGTCGTCTTTTCGTTGGTATTGTGTTTTGTGTTCCCATAAATACTGGGTTTCTTGGTCTAAAATAGCATAATTTTCATGCTCAGGAACGGTTTCGATATCTAAAAATAAGATGTTATTTAGATTTATTTTTTCAATCATATTTTAATTTTTTTAGGGGTTACAGAATTTTCTTTTCTTTTATCAAGCATATTGTACGTTTCTTCAACATAGGTGTATAAATCATTACTGTGCGGATCTTTTTTTGTTTGTAGACCTTTTAAATGACCAAGCCGAACAATGATTAATTGATCTTCAGGAATTACAATGACAAATTGTCCTAAGTGACCTCGCATATAATATAATTTTTTACCCAAAACGGTATGCATCCACCATCCATAACCATATTGAGGTGAATTTTTAAATCGTGGTGTAATGCATTTTTTCACAAAAGCACTATCTAATAATCGTTTGCCGTTCCAATTTCCATTATTTAAATATAATTTTCCAAAACGAGCAAAATCTCGTGCATTACTTGCAATACAACAATAGGCTTTTTCAATGCCGTCTGGGGCTTCATCTAATTGCCAAAGTGCATCATTTTCGGCTCCCATGGGTTGCCAAAAGTGTTTTGAAACATAATCCGATAAATATACACCCGTTGCTTTTTCAAGACACATGGCCAATAATTGGGTCGCACCACTCAAATATTTAAACGATTTTCCTGGTTTTTCGATGATGTTTAAACCAAGAATCATTTTGTCTAAATCATCGTCAAAATAGGCTCGTGTTACGATTGAAAACGGATTGTAATATTTTTCATCCCAACTCAAACCTGAAGCCATTGAGGATAAATCGCCAACAGTTACTTCTTTTGCAAATTTTCCTTTTAATTCAGGAAAGAAATCGGTTACTTTTTGGTCCAAACTTTTAATTTTGCCTTCCATTATAGCTTTTCCTAGCGCCATGGTAACCACACTTTTTGCCATGGAAAACGAATTAGACTTTGAGTTTTTATCAAATCCATCAAAATAACTTTCATGCCAAATACGATTATTTTTAATAATTAAAAAAGCAGTGGTTTTAAGTTCTTTGTGTGTTTTTTCTAGATTTTGAGTTGCGGGAACTGAATTATAATCGGAAGCGATTGACCAAGGTTGCGCTATCCCTTTTTTAATTTCTCGATTTGGAAATTCTTTATAATCTTCCAAAAAAGCAGTAGTGTATCCTTTGAGATAAATTGTTTTTACCGCGCGCAGTAAATAATCAACATCAAAAATATACATGACAATAATTAGAGTTGCAATAAAAATCGCAAACCATTTTAGGAATTTCAGCAAGAATTTCATTTACTAATAGGATAAATTTGTTTTATAAAAATAGAAAAAAGTTTGATTGTTTTTTAAAAATTAAAACAAAGTTTTTTGTAATCCAGTATTTTTATGTTTGAGCAGCCACTTTTTTGAAATTCTATTTTTATCCTTTTTAATTTTTGGTAATCCTAGAAGAGTTTTTATAGCTGTTCCCATTTAGTAAAAAAAAAGCCACCTGAATTTCAGGTGGCTTTTTAAGATGAAAAAAGTTGAATTAAAAATTATGATTTAATGTCTGTTTTTTTATCAGCATCAGTAGATGTTTCAATTACTTTGCCTTTAAAAGATAATGTTTTTATTGCTTCGGCACCACCTTCGTTTGTCATTACAGTTACTGATTTTTGAAACGGAGCCGGAGAAGCTGCATTGAAAGTAGCTGCTACCATTCCTTTTTCTCCTGGTTTGATAGGAGTTTTTGTATAGTTTGCCGCTGTACAACCACAAGCAGGTTTAACACTCGTAATAATTATAGTTTCTTTAGTATTGTTTGTGAAAGAAAATTCATAAGTTGCAGGAATTCCTTTTGGAATGTCTCCAAAATCGTGCATTTCTTGATCCCATTTAACGACAGATTGTTTTGGCGCTGGTGGTGGAGCAGGAACAGCCACAGGTGCAGGTGCAGCAACTGGAGCCGGAGCTTTTACAGTTTTTGTGTCTTTAGTCTGAGCAAAAGAGGCACTTGCAATTAATAATGCAACAATTAATAATTTAATCGATTTCATACCTTAATATAATTTTAGTTATTTTAATTTTGTGTTACAAAGCTACACAATCGAAAAAAAGGAGATGTTAATCACATTCAAATGATTGTTAACAAGTTGTTAATGGTTGTTTTTTACCATACAATTTTTGTAATATCGGTGTCAATATGAAATTTAATAAATTCAAAACAGTAATATTTATAGGGTTTTTAGCCATTGTAGGGGTGATTATCATGCAATTGTTTTTACTCAACCAGGCGTATATTTTTGAAAAAAGAGATACGGAGGATAAAATTCATTTTGCCTTACAAGATGTAGTGGAAAAAATTTATCAGGATAATAATTCTGAAATGCCTGTTGGAAATCTAATTAAAAAAGTAAGTTCCAATTATTTTATAGTAAACGTTAATGATGTTTTTGAGAATAGAATTTTAGAACATTATTTAAAAACTGAATTTGATAAAGTTAAATTAGAACTGGATTTTGAATATGCCATTTATGACTGTAGTTCAGAATCAATGGTTTATGGAAATTACATTTCTATAGACGGTAAACCATCAAAAATGTGCGCCGATTGTTTTTCCAAAAACACCGATTTAACGTACTATTTTGCCATTCGTTTTCCTAACTTAAAACAAAGTTATTTTACAAGTCTTAGTCAGTATTGGGTGTTTACAGGGGTTTTGTTTTTAGTACTTATTATATACGTTTATTCTGTATTCTTAATGCTTCAGCAAAAACGCTATACCGAATTACAAAACGATTTTATCAATAATATGACGCATGAATTTAAAACGCCTTTAGCCTCAATATTAATTGCTTCTAATTATGCAAATTCGCAAAACGAAATAAAAGAGAATCCTAAATTATTTAAATACATTCAAATTATTATCAATCAAAGTAATAAATTAAATCAGCACATTGAAAAAATTCTGTATGTCGCTAAAACTGATAGTAACCAAATTGTTTTGGAAAAAACAAAAGTTGATATTACAACTGTTTTAGAATTAGTAAAAGAGAATATTCAGTTAAAACACCAAAAAGAAATTCGAGTGACACTTTTTATTGATAAAAAATATCACATTCAAGCAGATGAATTTCATTTCTATAATTTAATTTATAATGTGATTGATAATGCGGTTAAATATTCTGAAAACGAACCAAAAATTCAGATTAATGCTATCGAATCAGTAAAAGGATTAACGTTACAATTTACAGATCACGGCATGGGTATTCCCGAAAAAGATTTGCCTTTTGTGTTTGATAAATTTTATCGAGTTGCTCGTCAAGATAACAAAGATATTGAAGGATTTGGAATAGGCTTATCCTATGTAAAACGGGTTTGTGAATGGCATAAATGGCACGTGTCTGTAAAGAACAATGAAGAAGGCGGAATAACGGTTTCAATACAAATAAACAAAAACGACTATGAGTAAAAAACGCATTTTATATGTTGAAGACGACGAAACGTTAGCGTTTTTAACAACCGATAATTTAGAACAACATTTTGAGGTAGTTCATTGTAATAATGGTAAAGCTGCCTTTGAATTATTTTGTTCTGGATCTTTTGATTTATGTGTTTTAGACATAATGTTGCCTGATATGGATGGCTTTGAAATAGCAACCGAAATTAGAAAGCGCAATCAAGAAATTCCGATTATTTTTCTATCGGCAAAAACCATGAAAGAGGATCGAATTAAAGGGTTGAAATTGGGCGCTGATGATTATTTAATAAAACCTTATTCTATCGAAGAACTCATTTTAAAAATTGAAATTTTCTTGCATCGAAGCCAAAAATCAGCAGATAAACCAGCTTTAAAAAATTACACTTTTGGAAGTTTTCTTTTTGAGCCAGAAAATTATTTATTGAAAAATGATACTCAAAAAATAACATTAACCGAACGCGAAGCATCGCTACTTAAGTTGTTTTTAGACAACCCGAATACGGTATTGAAACGAGAAAAAATCTTAATGGCTTTATGGGGAAGTGATGATTATTTTTTAGGAAGAAGTTTAGATGTTTTTATTTCGAGACTTCGTAAAATCATAAAACAAGAAACACACGTTCGAATTGAAAATATTCCGCGCGTGGGCTTTAAATTAGTTGTAGAATAACGTTATTTAATCAAAACTCATCATATAAATTTCTAATGCTTTTCGCTCTTCGGCAGACATCGCTTTTGTAATTACAAAATTAGCTTTCATAATTTCATACTGAGAAGGATCAACAAGCGGTTCTCCTTTATCATTAATAAATTCGGCGATACTGGCACCTTTTTCTTTATAAATTTTTGCGATGTCTTTAATTGATGGCCCAACCGTTTTTATATCAGCTTTATGACACGTAGCACACATGCCTTTTCCTTCAAATAATTCTTTTCCTAATTCTTCTGATGAAAGCCCAGAATTTGAAGCTTCAGTTGCTTCAATAGAGTTTTCCATTGCATCGGTCTCTTTTTTCTCGCCACAACTAATGATACTTATACCTATTGATAACGTAAGAAGTAATTTGAAATATACTTTCATAATTTATCTATTTTTTGTTTAGTAAAATCGCTGCTTCTTTTGCAAAATAAGTCGAAATTAAACTGGCGCCGGCACGTTTGATGCACATTAATTGTTCCATCATAATTTTGTCGTGGTCGAGCCAACCTCTTTCGGCAGCTGCTTTTATCATCGCATATTCTCCAGACACATGAAAAACGGTCACGGGAACATTCACGGCGTTTTTTACTTCACGAACAATGTCTAAATACGCAATTCCGGGTTTTACCATCACCATATCGGCACCTTCTTCTACGTCCCAAAGGGCTTCTTTGATAGCTTCGATACGATTCGCATAATCCATTTGATAGGTTTTTTTGTCCTTTGGCACTTTGACATCGGCTTCTCTTGGCGCACTGTCTAACGCATCTCGAAACGGACCATAAAACGCCGAAGCATACTTCGCCGAATAACTCATAATACCAACATTTTCAAATCCTGCGACATCTAAACCTTGACGCAAACGCAAAACTCGTCCATCCATCATATCGCTTGGCGCAACAAAATCGGCACCTGCTTGCGCGTGAGAAACGGCCATTTTTACTAAGGCATCATTCGTTGCATCATTCGCCACATCGCCGTTTTCAATAATTCCGTCGTGACCATATATTGAATATGGATCCAAAGCCACATCGGGCATCACAATCATTTCAGGGCAAGCGGCTTTGATAGCACGAATAGCTTTTTGCATTAATCCATTGGGATTCCACGCTTCTTTACCGGTGTTGTCTTTTAATTCTTCGCTAACTTTTACATAGATATTAACGGCACGAATCCCTAAATCAAATAATTCTTTAACTTCTTTTACGGTTAAATCTATAGAACGACGAAAAATTCCTGGCATCGATGGAATTTCGACTTGGATATTCTCTCCTTCTGCAATAAACATCGGAAACATAAAATCGCTTGGACTTAATGTAGTTTCGCGAACTAAACTTCTTATGGATTCGTTTACTCTTAAACGACGTCCTCTTTGTAATGGAAACATAATCGGCCCCCTAACCCCCAAAGGGGGAATTCCTATTAGGGGTTAATAGGTTTTAAGTTAATACATAATTTTATTTAAAAGCAGAAACTCCAATTTGTTTTGTGTTCCCCCTTTGGGGGTTAGGGGGCTACCCAATTTATAGGTTTTTCTAATACTTTTACTACTTTTTCTTCTTCGCTACCTACCGCAGGATGATGGTCGTAATGCCATTGCACGTGGGGAGGCAAACTCATCAAAATACTTTCTATTCTTCCGTTGGTTTTTAAACCAAATAAAGTGCCTTTGTCGTGAACCAAATTGAATTCGACGTAACGACCACGGCGGATTTCTTGCCAAGTTCTTTGTTCTTGTGTAAAAGGCAAGTCTTTTCTTTTTGCTACGATTGGCAAATAGGCATCCAGGAATGAATTCCCAACTTCAGTAACAAAATTGAACCAATCTCCCATCGATTGTGCTTCAGTTGCTTTTAAATAATCGAAAAACAAACCTCCAATTCCACGTGCTTCATTTCTATGTGCATTCCAAAAATAATCATCGCATTGTTTTTTGTATTTCGGATAAAAATCAGGATTATGTTTGTCGCAAGCCGTTTTACAAGTTTGGTGAAAATGAAAAGCATCTTCTTCAAACAAATAATAAGGCGTTAAATCTTGTCCGCCACCAAACCAACTATTGATTACTTTCCGTGAGCCTTTACTGAACTCTGTCGAAGTATCGTACATTTCGAAATAGCGCCAATTTGCGTGAACAGTTGGCACTATTGGGTTTTTTGGATGAATCACCAAACTCAATCCGCAAGCAAAGAAATCCGCTTCGCCTACATTGAACAATTTTTGCATCGAATCAGGCAGTTTTCCGTGAACCGCTGAAATATTAACGCCTCCTTTTTCAAAAACAGCACCGTTTTCAATTACGCGTGTTCTTCCGCCGCCGCCTTCAGGTCTGTCCCAAAGATCTTCTCGGAATTGGGCAACGCCATCAATCTCTTCTAATCCTTTACAGATTTGATCTTGAAGGGTTTGTATGTAGGTGTAAAATTTGTTTTTCATTTTTCTGTTTTCCTGCAAGGTCTTTGAGACCTTGTAGGTATATTAATTATTCATTAAAACCTACAAGGTTCCAGAAACCTTGCAGGTTAGTTAAGTTTACTGACCGTACTCCTTCACCGCTTCCACAAAAGCCTTCGCGTGATCTACGGGAATGTTTGGTAAAATACCGTGACCTAAATTAACGATGTAATTGTCCTTGCCAAATTCATCAATCATTTCATGAACCATTTTTTTGATGGTTGGAATAGGTGACAACAAACGACTTGGGTCGAAATTTCCTTGTAACGTAATGTTTCCACCTGTTAAATAACGGGCATTTCTTGGCGAACAAGTCCAATCTACTCCTAAAGCCGAAGCTTTTGATTTTGCCATTTCGCCTAAAGCAAACCAACACCCTTTTCCGAAAACAATTACTTTCGTTTCGTCAGCCAAAGCCTCCACAATTTGGTTGATGTATTGCCAAGAGAATTCTTGATAATCTACAGGAGACAACATGCCGCCCCAAGAATCGAAAATCTGAATGGCATTACAACCTGCTTTAACTTTTTCTTTCAAATATAAAATCGTCGTGTCGGTAATTTTTTGCAATAATACGTGAGCTGCAACTGGATTTGAAAAACAAAATCCTTTGGCAGTATCAAAACTTTTAGAGCCTTTTCCTTCCACAGCGTAACAGAAAATTGTCCAAGGCGAACCTGCAAAACCAATTAATGGCACCTCATCGTTTAGCATTTGTTTGGTCAATTTAATCGCATCAAAAACATAGCCTAAGGTTTCGTTCACATCTGGAACAAACACTTTTTCTACATCTTGAGAAGTACGAATTGGATTCGGAATTATTGGCCCTAAATTATCTTTCAATTCCACGTGAATCCCCATCGCTCTTGGCACGACCAAAATATCGGAAAACAAAATTGCTGCGTCTGGTTTTACAATACGGATCGGTTGCACGGTGATTTCAGCTGCTAATTCAGGTGTTTCGCAACGTGTAAAAAAATCATATTTGTCACGCAAAGCTCTAAATTCAGGTAAATATCGTCCCGCTTGGCGCATCATCCAAACAGGTGGGCGTTCTACTTTTTCGTTATTTAAGGCTCTTAAAAAAAGGTCGTTTTTAATCATTTTTTGTTGATTTAAAATAATGTATGCATTGAATAATTACGTTTTCAACTGAAGGCTGATTTGCAATTACGATGTTCTCTGCAAAAGGTTTAATAGCTGTTGCAGTAGTAGTTCCAATACAAAAGCATATTTCGTTTGTAATTTTATGTTCTTTGATATAGCTAGAAACTCCAGACGGACTAAAAAACAGAATTCCATCCATTTTTGGAGCTATTTTTACCGGAGTTTCTATCGTTTCATAAACTTCAATAATTTGATGTGTGATACTTTTTTCGTTTAAAAAATCGGGTATAGTGTTTAATCTTGATGTACCACAAAAAAAAGTAAAACTTTTATTCATGTATTCGTTTTCAATACTTCTAATTAATTCTTCAGCTTCAAACTGAAAACAAACTACAGAAAAACCATTTTCAAGTAGTATGTTTTTCGTTTTTTCACCCACACAAATTGTGGGTTTATGAATGAACTCATTTTTATAGTTAAGAACGTTAAGAACAGCATTTTGACTCGTAAAAATTAAAATATCATTTGTGTTTTTAATTTCAAAAGCAATGGGTTGAATATGAATAAAATCTTCATCAATTACTTTAAAACCAGCATTTAGCAAGAATTGTTTTTGATTGTGAGCCAATTTTTTAGTTGCTAGTATGCCGATGCTTTCTTTCACAGTTACTTTTTTAATTGTGTTTTTATTTGCACCATTAATTGACTGCCTCCAGCATTTAAAACTTCTTGTGCCGAATTGAAGCCCAATTTTTTCCATTCGGAAATAGGCGTTTTTTTGTCAACCATTAATCGTTCTGTTCCATCAATAGAGAGTAAAACACCTTTAAATTCAATGGCGTCATCATTCTCATCATATCTTGCATAAGCTCCTATTGGCGCCGTACAACCACCATCTAGCGTTTTTAAAAATTGCCTTTCAATGTGGGTACAAATTTCGGTTTCAATATGATTTAATTGAGAAACAGCGTCTATCGTATAATGATCATTTGCCATTGCTAAAACTACCATTGCTCCCTGAGCAGGTGCCGGAATCATCCAATCTAAAGTGATATAATTTTCTGGTTTTAAATTAATACGCTCTAAACCAGCGGTCGCAAAAACAGCTCCGTTCCAATCATTTTCCGCTAATTTTTGCAAGCGGGTATTTACATTTCCACGTAAATTTACCACTTGATGATTAGGATATTTATGAAGCCATTCTGCATTTCTACGAAGGCTTCCAGTAGCAATAGTTCCTGTTGAATTAAGAAATTCTAAGTTGCCTTTGTGTACTAAAAGATCAAATGGATTAGCGCGTTCTAAAACTGCTGCTTGAATAATCCCTTGGGGTAAAGCCGTAGGCACATCTTTCATGGAATGCACGGCAATGTCTACTTGCCCGTTGATCATAGCAATGTCTAAGGTTTTAGTAAAAATCCCTGTGATGCCTAACTCATATAAAGGTTTGTCTAAAAGAATATCGCCTTGCGATTTTACCGCTACAATTTCGGTTTTATACCCTAAATCGTTCAGTTTTTTTTGAACGGTGTGTGCTTGCCACAGAGCGAGTTCGCTATCACGAGTTCCTATTTTAATAATTTTACTCATTATTTTGTAAGCGTTTCGATTTGGAAAACTTTTTCAATCCATTCAATACTTTCATCAACCATTGTTTCATCGTCTTTTAAATGATTTGCAAAATGATTCGTGATTTTTTGAATGATTCGGGCGCTAATTAATTCGGCTTGTTCCTCATCAAAATTAGCTATTTTTTTTCGTTGTACATTCAGTTCTCCTTCCTTAATAGCATTTAATTTTGCTTTGAGCGCATGAATGGTTGGAGCAAACTTTCTTTGATTGGTCCAAGCTATGAATTCGTCTTTTATTTCCTCAATTATAGCTTCGGCGGCAGGAATGTGTTTTTTTCTGTTTTCTAACGTTTCGTCGGTCATTTGAGCCAACTGATCCATGTGAACTAATGAAACCCCTGAAATGTCTTTTACATTTTCATGAACATTTTTTGGAATGGACAAATCGAGAATTAAAAGAGGTTTTTTAAGATTTAAAATAGCTTTATCAATAGTTGGATTTTGTGCTCCAGTGGCAACTACAACAACGTCTGCTTTTTGCAGTTCCAATTGTAAATCGGAATAATATTTTACAATAACATTTAGTTTTTTTGCGATTTTCTCGGCTTTATCTTTGGTTCTATTGATTAAAGTAATTTGTTCGTGTTTTGAGTGTTTTACAAGATTTTCACACGTATTTCTTCCAATTTTACCCGTTCCAAAAAGCAAAATATTTTTAGAACTTATATCTTTCACATTTTTAAAAATGTATTGAACCGCAGCAAAAGAAACTGAAGTGGCACCCGAAGATATTTCTGTTTCTGTTTTTATTTTTTTATTTGCTTGAATGACTGCATTGACTAATCGTTCTAAAAAAGTATTGGCTAATTGGTGATTTTTACTTTGAACGAAAGCGGTTTTAAGCTGACTTATGATTTCAAAATCGCCTAAAATTTGGCTGTCTAAACCTGTTCCAACTCGGAATAAATGGGTTATAGCTTCATGATTTTTATACACAAAGGCTACTTTTTGAAAGTCTTCAACGGTTCCTTGGCTGTTTTCGCATAGAAGTTTGATTAACTGGAAAGGATGTTGTGCAAAACCATAAATTTCTGTACGGTTACATGTTGAAGTAACCACTAAACTCTCAATTTTATCTCTTTTAGCTTGATGTAATAGATTTGTTTTTGCATTTTCATCCAAACTAAATTTACCTCTCATTTCAGCATCTGCTTTTTTATAGCTTAGGCCAATGGCATAGAAAGTGGGATGTTTTGCAAATGAATTGTTTTCCATAGGGCATTTACTCTTTTCTAAAAGTTCCACAAAACTATAGCTATAGTTACGATAAAAGTAACGCTAAAAGTACTTTTTGTGTCGCTGAAAGATTTTTTGAATAAAAATTAATTTTTTAGCGTTATTTCTTTTAAATTTGTACCAAAATAGGGCTTTTCAAAGATTGTTATGTAGAACAATTCTAAATAATATAGTCTGGTTTTATAAAAGTTTATCCAAAAAAAATATCGCTATGGGTTCACAAGAAGAAATTAAGATTGAAGATGATTTTATATTGTTGCGTTTTCAAAATGAAAGCAGCAGCAATTTAAAAGTAGAACGTTCTGTAAGCCAGGGACTTATTCAATTTCATTTTGGCATAAAAGGAAATGGGAAATTCATCTTCAATCAAGGGAATTATGCCTTAGATTTAAAAGAAGAAAAGGCACTTTTGTTTTATAATCCGCAAAAGGAATTGCCGTTACATTTAGAATTAGCGCCTAACACTTGGGTAATTTCTGTAATTATTTCTATTAAAAAGTTTCATGGTTTATTTTCTAATGATGCCGAACACATTCCTTTTTTGAGCGATGACAATAAGGATAAAAAATATTATAAAGAATCAGATATTAGTCCGTCAATGGCTATTGTGTTGAGTCAATTGTTTCATTACAATTTGAATCCGTCGATCAAAAATTTATATTACAAAGGAAAAGGTTATGAATTATTGAGTTTGTATTTCAACCGTTCAGAAGATCCAGATGCAGAGCAATGTCCTTTTTTAATTGACGAAGAAAATGTCTTAAAAATTAAAAAAGCAAAAAAAATTATGATTGCCAATATGGCCGAACCACCAGGATTAGAAGAACTTTCAGAACAAGTAGGGTTGAGCCTTAAAAAGTTGAAAATGGGATTCAAACAAATTTATGGCGACACGGTTTTTGGTTTTCTATTTGATTATAAAATGGATTATGCGCGTCAATTATTAGACAGCGGTTCCTATAATGTAAATGAAGTTGGTTTAAAAATTGGTTACAGTACTGGAAGTCATTTTATTGCAGCTTTTAAAAAGAAATTTGGCACTACTCCGAAGAAGTATTTAATGAATTTAAATACTAACGTATAGATTTAGCTGCACAAATTTTGAAAATCAAATTATCATTAAAAAAATAACAATAATAAAAATCAAAAAGAGTAGATTGTATACTTTTATAAAAAATAATTAACACATGAAAGGAGTATTATTAGTAAATTTAGGTTCGCCAGAAAGTCCAACAGCTAAAGACGTAAAACCGTATTTAGATGAATTTTTAATGGATAAATACGTAATTGACGTTCCGTTTTTATTGCGCGCATTATTAGTTCGAGGAATTATTTTACAAACCCGACCAAAAAAATCGGCAGAAGCTTATGCGCGAATTTGGACGGATGAAGGATCACCATTAATTGTAATTTCCAAAAAAATGCACAAAAAAGTTAAAGGGTTGGTTGACATTCCTGTTGCTTTAGCTATGCGTTATGGAACCATGACCATTCAAAAAGGATTGCAAGAATTAAAAGATCAAGGCGTAACTGAAGTAATGTTGTTGCCTCTGTATCCGCAACACGCAATGGCTTCGACCACAACTATTTTAGTTTTGGCAGAAGAATTGCGTCAAAAGCATTTTCCTGAAATGAAAATCACTAATGTTCCAGCATTTTATAACAAACCCGATTTTATTCAGGCTTTGGCAAATTCGATCAAAAAACACTTGGAAGGATTTGATTATGACCATTTATTATTTTCTTATCACGGAGTTCCAAAACGTCATATTCGCAAAACTGATATCACAAAATCGCATTGCAAAATGGACAGAACTTGTTGTGACACTCCATCGCCAGCACATGAATTTTGCTACAGTCATCAATGCTATGAAACCACAAAACAAGTGGTAAAATTATTAGGTATTCCTGAAGGAAAATACAGCCAAACGTTTCAATCGCGTTTAGCAGGTGACAAATGGTTAACGCCTTATACCGATGTCGAAATCAACAAAATGCCCGAAAAAGGCATCAAAAAATTAGCCGTTGTTACACCCGCATTCGTTGCCGATTGCTTAGAAACATTAGAAGAAATTGCGATGGAAGCCAACGAAGAATTTTTACACCATGGAGGCGAAGAATTTATGGCCGTTCCGTGTTTGAATGATGAAGACGAATGGTGTGGTGTGGTGGCTAATTGGATAAAGGATTTTAAGAAAGAGTAAAGATAAAAGAACAAAGAAAAAACACTTTTAAATGGAATTCTACAACTACATAAAATCACTGCATTTAATCTTTGTAATTACTTGGTTTGCTGGATTGTTTTATATTGTTCGCTTGTTTGTGTATCAAATTGAAGCAAATGATAAACCGTCACCAGAAAAAGAAATTTTACAAAAGCAATACAAAATAATGACCTATCGTTTGTGGTATATTATAACTTGGCCAAGTGCGGTTTTAGCAACAATTTTTGCGGTTTGGTTACTAATTTTGATGCCCGCTTGGTTACAAATGCCTTGGATGCACGTGAAGTTAGGCTTTGTGGTTTTGCTTTTTATTTATCATTTTAAATGTCAGAAAATATATACGGAATTACAAAATGACACCATAAAATATACATCAAACTTCATGCGTTTATGGAATGAAGGCGCCACAATTATTCTTTTTGCAGTCGTTTTTTTAGTAATTTTAAAAAATGCACTTAACTGGATTTATGGTGTAGTTGGAATTGTATTATTTTCAGTAATTATTATGCTTGGTTTTAAATTCTATAAAAGAATAAGAGAGAAGCAATAACTTTATTTCGAATTAAAATTAAACAATGGATAGAATTTTTAATATAAAAAATCTTTCACTTCGCGTAAGAATATTTCTATCCATGATATTCTTAACGCTTATTGCATCGGTATTGATTGCTACGGTATCCATTTATCAATTTCGAAAAGAGGCCAGAGAATACCATCAAGACCGATTAGAACGAAAAGAAACCGCTATTGTTGAACATATAAATTATGTGCTACAAACCACAACTTATCCTTTAACTACAGAGAATGTTCCGTTGATTTTTAAAGAGAAAATCTTCGAATTAGCGGATATTCATAGTATGGAGATCAATATTTTTGATTTAAGCGGGAAATTGTTAATCTCCTCCAAAGCCATTTTTAAAATTGACAAGGACAAGCCTAAAATTAATGAAGCAACAATAAAAATTTTACAAGCTTCTTTAGAAAAACGTTACATCGAATTTTCAACAATAGACGGACAACCCTTTCGATCTTCTTATACTTATTTAAAAGATACCAAGTTTAAACCGCTTGGAATTTTAAATTTACCTTATGAAGAGGATAGAGCGTTTTATAATAACGAAGTGCAAAATTTCCTCATTCGATTTGGGCAAGTATATGCTTTTATGTTTTTGATTTCTATAGTGTTATCCTATTTTTTATCGAGTTATATTACTAAATCGCTAAAAATCATTAGAGATAAAATGCAAGAAACACAATTGAACCAACGCAATGAAAAAATTGTGCTAGAAGATGGCAGTAAAGAAATCAATCTTTTGATTAAGTCCTATAATAATATGGTGGATAAATTAGAAGAAAGTGCTACAATTTTAGCGCAAAGTGAACGCGAACAAGCTTGGCGAGAAATGGCAAAACAAGTGGCTCACGAAATTAAAAACCCTTTAACTCCAATGCGATTAACGGTGCAAAATTTTGAACGTAAATTTGAAGCAAATGATCCAAATATTTCTAAAAAACTAGAAGATTATACTAAAACTATTTTACAACAAATTGACACGATGAGTTCGGTAGCAAATGCGTTTTCAAACTTTGCAACCATGCCCGCTCAACAAAATGAAACACTTAATGTAGTGCAAGTGGTTCAAATGACTTTGGAAATTTTTAACGAAGATTACATCATATTTTCAGCAATTGAAGACGAAATTATTGCTAAATTAGATCGCACACAATTGATAAGAGTGGTTACAAATTTGGTCAAAAACGCTATTCAGGCGATACCCGAAGAACAGGAAAATAAGCAAGTATTTGTTACTGTTTTTAGAGAAGATCATCAAGTGAAAATTGCAGTAAAAGATAACGGGAAAGGAATATCTGAAAACAATGCAGCTCGAATATTTGAACCAAAATTCACAACAAAATCAAGCGGAATGGGACTTGGTTTAGCTATTATTAAAAATATCATCGAAAATTATAACGGAACGATTACTTTTGAAACTGAAATAAATATAGGAACTGAATTTTTAGTTTCTTTCCCAATTAATAAATAAAAACAGCCTAAAATGGAAAATATTTTAATTGAAAAACAAGACCATATTGCGATCATCACGATTAATCGCCCCACAAAATTAAATGCGTTAAATAAAGTAACCATTCAAGAATTGCACGATGGATTTAAAGCATTGAACGAAGATAAAACTGTAAAAGCAATTATTATAATAGGTAGTGGCGAAAAAGCATTTGTGGCTGGAGCTGATATTTCAGAATTTGCTGATTTTTCTGTAGCCGAAGGACAACAATTAGCGGCTGAAGGGCAAACTTTATTGTTTGATTTTGTTCAAAATTTGAGCACTCCGGTTATTGCAGCTGTTAATGGTTTTGCTTTAGGCGGCGGATTAGAATTGGCCATGGCGTGTCATTTTAGAATTGCTTCAACCAATGCAAAAATGGGATTGCCCGAAGTTACTTTGGGCGTTATTCCTGGTTATGGTGGCACACAACGATTAGCTCAATTAATAGGAAAAGGTCGAGCAATGGAACTAATCATGACCGCTGGAATGATTGATGCAGAAACCGCAAAAAACTATGGATTGGTAAATCATGTAGTTGCACTGGAAGAATTATTGGAATTTGCTAAAGGAATTGCATCCAAAATTTCTAATAATTCGACAGTAGCAATTGCGAAAGCCATACAAGCTATAAACGCAAATTTTGAAGATGGAACTAATGGATATGAAGTTGAAATTGAAAATTTTGGTGCTTGTTTTGGAACCGAAGATTTTAAAGAAGGCACTTCGGCATTTTTAGAAAAAAGAAAAGCTGCGTTTCCCGGAAAGTAAAAAGGGAACATTATTTTTTTTAAATTTGAACCCCATTTTTTATCAAATCAATTTTTTTCTGTATAAAAATTGTAACTTTATATCCGATTTAAGCTTTCACCAAATATTCTATAAATAACTTAACTAATATGATTCAAAAAATTAACGATTTCGTTGCTGAAGTAGCAAAAAATAACCCAAACGAAACTGAATTTCTTCAGGCAGTTCATGAAGTAGCTGAAACAGTTATTCCCTTTATTGAAAATAATAAAAAGTATCAAAATAAAATGCTTTTGGAACGAATGGTAGAGCCAGAGCGCATTATATTGTACCGAATTGCTTGGATAGATGATGCGGGTAAAACAAGAATAAATAAAGGATATCGTATACAAATGAATTCTGCAATAGGCCCATACAAAGGGGGGTTGCGTTTTCATCCATCGGTTAATTTAAGTATTTTAAAATTTTTAGCTTTTGAACAAGTATTTAAAAACAGCTTAACCACCCTACCTATGGGCGGCGGTAAAGGAGGCTCTAACTTTGATCCAAAAGGAAAATCAGATACTGAAATCATGCGTTTTTGCCAAGCTTTTATGCAAGAGTTAGCCAAACATATTGGTGCTGATACAGATGTTCCAGCCGGTGATATTGGCGTTGGCGGAAGAGAAGTAGGGTACATGTTTGGTCAGTATAAGAAAACAAGAAATGAGTTTACGGGTGTTTTAACTGGAAAAGGAATTTCTTTTGGAGGGTCATTAATTCGTCCAGAAGCTACTGGTTATGGAACGGTTTATTTTGCACAAAGCATGTTGGCAACTAAAAAAATTACGTTTTCTGGAAAAACAGTAATTGTTTCTGGTTCTGGTAATGTTGCACAATATGCAATTGAAAAAGCAACTCAATTGGGCGCAAAAGTACTTACAGCTTCAGATTCATCTGGATATATTTATGATGCTGATGGAATAGACGCTGAGAAATTAGCTTATATTATGGAAATAAAAAATGTAAACTATGGTAGAATTTCAGATTATATTTCAAAATTTCCAAACGCAAAATTTGTTGAAGGCAAACGTCCTTGGGAAGTAAAAGGAGATATTGCTTTACCGTGTGCTACTCAAAATGAACTAAATGGGGATGAAGCTAAAGCCTTGGTAAATAATGGTTGTATTTGTGTTGCTGAAGGAGCTAATATGCCCTCGACACCAGAAGCTATTCTTGAATTTCACAAAGCAAAAATTTTATTCGCCCCTGGCAAGGCTTCAAATGCTGGAGGAGTTGCAACTTCGGGCTTAGAAATGTCGCAAAATTCATTACGTTTGAGCTGGACATCAGAAGAAGTAGATCAACGATTATTTAAGATCATGAGCGATATTCATGATTCTTGTATTAAATATGGAACTAATGCCGATGGTTATGTTGATTATGTAAAAGGAGCTAATATTGCAGGTTTTGTTAAAGTTGCAGATGCTATGTTAGCGCAAGGAGTAGTTTAAATTTAAAGCTGTTGTTTTGTAAATAGAACCTTTTTAAACTTCGCCGTCCCATTCGGCATAAAATTGAGCCAAAAAATGAATCATGAAATCATGACGTTTTTTGGCTATTTTTTTACCTGTTTCGGTATTCATTTTATCTTTTAAAAGTAATAATTTTTCGTAAAAATGATTGATGGTTGGCGCCTCACTTTTTTTATATTCTTCTTTAGACATAGAAAGGTTTGGCGCAATTTCCGGATTATAAAGTGTTCTGTTTTTAAATCCGCCATAGTTAAATGTTCGAGCAATTCCTATAGCTCCAATTGCATCCAAACGGTCGGCATCTTGAACAATTGCTAATTCAATTGAATAAAAGTTTTGATCAAAATTTCCGCCTTTGAACGAAATATTTTCAATAATAGCGATTACATGTAAAATGGTTTCTTCTTTTACATTTTGTGCTTCTAGAAAAGTTTTGGCTGTTTTTGGGCCAACCGATTCATCGCCTTCATGAAATTTCGAATCGGCAATATCATGCAACAACGCAGCTAATTTTACTACTTCTAAATCACATTTTTCTTCTTTGGCAATTAATAAAGCGTTTTTATATACACGCTCGATATGAAACCAATCATGACCGCCTTCTGCATTTTCAAGTTGATGTTTTACAAAACGAATGGCATTGTCTATTACTTCCATGTGTACAAATTACAAAAAAAATCCAACTTTATATAAAATTGGAATTTAAGAATTTATTTTACTAATGCAGGTTCGACCCATTTAAAAACATGTCCCGATTCTGGAATGACTAACCGTTCGGAGATTTTTATCATTCGTGAAGGTAGTTTCATTAAGAAATCTCTAGCTTTTTCTGCATCATCGGTTAAACCTGTGATTTTGTCTATTTCCCATTTGTCTATCAATTTTTGCATAATATCTACATAATCAGCAGCGGTGTAAACACCTATGCGTTGCGCAGCATCTGAAAAATGTTCAAAAGCGGTACTAATTTTTTGTCCGGATTCTCTTAAATAATGAGCGGGCATTGTAATTTTATTTTTCATCATATATTGAAAAGCCAACATCATTTCACTAGGATCTATTTTAAAAATTTGATTAACAAACTCACTGTATGCTAAATGATGACGCATTTCATCTCCTGCTATAAGATTACACATTTTATGCAGCTTTCGGTCGCCATAATCTTTAGCAATTTGAGCTACTCTATTGTGTGATACAAAAGTGGCTAGTTCTTGAAAACTGGTATATACAAAATTTTTATATGGGTCATTACTGGTACCAATATCAAAACCATCTTTAATTAAATGTTGTGTCGTTATTTCAACTTCCTTCATATTCACCCTTCCAGATAAATATAAATATTTATTTAACAAATCACCATGTCGATTTTCTTCTCCTGTCCATTGGCGAAACCATCTATTCCAACCATTTGTTTGTTCTTCTTGATTAACACCATCAATGTTTAACAACCAGGACTCATAAGTTGGCAGCGCTTCTTCAGTTATTGTATCTCCAATGAGTGTTACCCAAAAATCATAGGGTAAATCTTTAGCAATTTCTTGTAATTCTTTTACTTCCTCAAAAAAAGTCTCGTTTTGAGAATTTGGAAGCAAATCGGTTGGTTGCCATATTTTTTCTACCGGTATTAAAAATTCATCAACAAAAGAATCAATTTTTTTCTCTAGAAATTGCATCACTTCAAGACGCACATTTTGTGTAGCCATGTTATTAATATTTTAGCGAATTTGTAATTATTTTTTCCGTTTTTTCAAAGATTTCTTCAAAAGAGAACTCAGAAATTTTCATCGCAGGGTGTATTTGAAAATGTAAAGAATTTCCTAAACCTAGAGGGAATGCACCAAATTTTGTAATTTTCCAGGAATTATTAATAGTAAGAGGAAGAAAATAAGCGTCTGGAGCAAATTTATAAAGCATTTTTAATCCGCTCGTGGCAAAAGGTTTAGGGGCGCCAGTTTTACTTCTAGTGCCTTCAGGAAATATTACTGCCGAATAGGTGTTTGCATTGATTAGTTCGGCTACTTTTTTTATCTCCGGCAAAGCTTGTTTGGGGTCTTTTCTATCAATTAAGGCAGAGCCACCTTTTCTTAAATTATAAGAAACACTTGGAATTCCCTTTCCGAGTTCTATTTTACTAATAAATTTCGGATGTATTTTCCTTAAAAACCAAATAATAGTGGTAATGTCGTTTAAGCTTTGATGGTTGGCAACAACAATTAAAGGCTTGTTTTCTGGAATGTTTTCAAGTCCTTGTAAATGATAAGTAGTACCAAGAATATGCGAAGTTCTAACAAGAAACCAATTTAAATAAGCAACACTTATACGATGTGCATTATAACCAAAAAAAGTATAACAAATCCATTGGATGGGATGAAAAATTACCAACCAAAGTAAAAATAAAAAGCAATATACTATTGATAGTGGATAGGATACTATTTTTTCCATTTTTAAAACGAATTTTCACAAAAGTAAGGTTTTAAATAAAAAAACCACCAAATTAGCGGTGGTTTTATTGTATGCAAGCATAGTATAGTAAAAATAATTGCCTTGAATAAAGAAAAAATCAATTCATAATTGTACACACACCATTCACACAATTTATCGTATTTGGCGGATTTACAACCATACAGTCTGAAATTGCACCAATTAAAATATTATATAGATGATCCATTTCATAATATTCTGTAACCAAAGTTTCTAGGGCAGTTTGATCAACAGTATTAGGATAAACCAAATATTCTCTTGGGCCACCACAAGGTTTTGCTCCGAAAGCAATGTAAAGACAATCGGTTGCATTGGAACACGAATAACTCTGAATATAATTAAGAATTTCCTGTTTCTTTTGAGCTAAAATCTCAGGAGTGGTTCTGTTATCGTCTTCATCACATTGAAAACTTTGTAACAAAACAAATAATAATGCGATACGAATTAAATATTTCATAAATATCTATATAGCGTTTTTATTTCACTTTTTATTAGCAAAACTCGTTGTAAGCATCTATTAAATTTTCAGCAATTAACTCTGCTGGGCGACCTTCAATATGATGGCGTTCTAACATGTGCACTAATTCTCCGTCTTTAAACAATGCCATGCATGGAGATGATGGAGGAAAAGGAAACATGTGTTGACGCGCTGCCTCTACTGCTTCTTTATCAACTCCAGCAAAAACAGTTACTAATTGCGAAGGTTTTTTACCGCCTTCTAAACTCATTTTAGCTCCTGGGCGCGCATTTCTAGCCGCACAACCACAAACCGAGTTTACAACCACTAATGTGGTGCCTTCATTTTTTATAGCATTTTCAACGGCTTCTGCACTATATAATTCCTGAAAACCAGCATCTGTTAATTCAGCACGCATTGGTTTAACCATTTCTTCTGGATACATAATTTATTTTATTAAGTTTTGAACAACAAAGTTACGAAGATTTTTGCTTGCTTGCGAATATCAATTCTTAAAGATTTGTTATGATTTTATTGTTATTTGGTTTCTAAAGAAAGCGATGTGCCAGTGCTTTAATAAAAAGCAATTTTGGGCATTTGCTCATAATTTGTAAATCTTCAAGAAAAGAGGTTTCTTGATCTAAAAACTTAAAAATTAAAGTTGTATTTCCTTTTTCGAATAATGCTGAAAATATTTTGGAGCCCAGTTCGTTTTTTGAATGTAAAATATCCAACAATAATAAATCATACAGCCAAAATTTATCTTTTTTATGAAATTTAGTAAAGTTGGATTCTGATCTTAAAAATTGAACCAATGCTTTTGATTTTTTAGTTGTATTTTTAAATGTATAACCGGTGCTGGCTTTTGTCCAACCGCCAGCCGAACCAATATTGATGATGTTTTTAGTGTTGTGGTTCCAAAAAGGGTAACAGGTCATTGGAATGTTGCCTTGTTCTTTTTCGATGATTTCATATTCTGTTATGCCCAGATTTTTTATGTAATTCTGAATTTCAGATTCGTATGCTTCTTTATGAAGTAAATCTTTTGAAAAAAGCGTATATTCTAATAAAGCTTCATGTTTAGAAGTTGGTAAAATGTACATGAAACGCGTATTGCCTTTTTGTTCTATCGAAAAATCCATGAAAGTGGCGCAATTTGGAGTAAAAACTGCTACTTTACTTTTGATGAACCAACCGATAAAATGTTGTTGAATTAATGGAAATTTGGTTTGTGCATTTACAATACTTGGACGGTAAATCGAATTAAAAATTTTGTTACACGTAAACGTTCCTTGGTCAATTTTCACTTCGCAATGCGTTCCAAAATCGGCAAAATCAACTACTTTATGATTGAGAAAATGTATGTTATTATGTTCTGAAATTTTCTTGAAAACCAATTCGTAAAAGCCTAAACCATTGATTTTTTTATATTGATAAGGCGATAATTCTAAAACGCGATTGAAATTTTCATTTGCAAAAACGGCTTGATCCCATTTTTTAGAAACAATTTCATCAAATAAATTGTGTTCATCCCAAAAACACCAAGTTCGGTCGTTTGTTTTTTTAGTATGCTCATCAATTAATAAAATTGATTTATTTTCAAAATTTCCAGACAAAAGCATCTCATAGACCGTCATTAAAGCCGATAATCCTGAACCTGTAAAAATATAATCATGGTGTTCCATGTTCCAAATTTACTAAAATACTTGTTTTTATAGGTCATTTAGCCTTAAATTTGAAAAAAAATAAGCCATGTTTCAAATTGTTTTAGATTTTTTTGAACGTATCGACCCTATATTAGCCGCTTTAATAGCTACTACTTTTACTTGGGCCTTAACTGCATTTGGTGCTTCGTTTGTTTTCTTTTTTAAAAATATGAATCGGGTGGTTCTAGACGGAATGCTTGGTTTTACTGGGGGTGTAATGGTGGCAGCGAGTTTTTGGAGTTTACTAGCACCTGCCATAGAAATGACTGAAGGCGATGGATTTATGAAGGTAATTCCAGCAGCAGTAGGTTTTTTGTTAGGCGCCATTTTTATTTTTGGATTGGATAAAGTTTTACCGCATTTACATATAAATTTTCAAGAAACGGAAGGGATTAAATCGCCTTGGCAACGCACTACTTTGCTTGTTTTGGCCATAACTTTACATAATATTCCCGAAGGATTAGCGGTTGGTGTACTTTTTGGAGGAGTTGCCGCAGGAATTCCAGAAGCTTCAATTGCCGGAGCAGTAACTTTAGCTATTGGAATTGGTATTCAAAACTTTCCTGAAGGGATTGCCGTTTCTATGCCTTTACGCAGAATGGGAATGAGTCGCTGGAAGAGTTTTATGTATGGACAATCATCAGCTATTGTAGAACCTATTTTTGGAGTTATTGGAGCGGTTGCGGTTACTTTTTTCACGCCAATTTTACCTTATGCACTAGCATTTGCAGCAGGAGCAATGATATTTGTTGTTGTTGAAGAAGTTATCCCAGAAACACAACAAGATAAAAATACAGATATTGCCACTTTAGGTTTTATTGGGGGCTTTATCGTAATGATGATGTTAGATGTTGCTTTAGGTTAATGACACGCGCAATCATCACCACAAGGTTTTGATTTCTTTTTACTTTTTTTCCAAAAGAATTTTTGTATTAAAAAACCAATTGCAATAGCTAAAGAGACATAGACTAAAATTTCTTGTACCATCTTATTTCAAAATTTGATAAGCAATTAATGCCGTTATGTAAGCAAATCCACTCATAAAAACGAGTTGGACTATTGGCCATTTCCATGAATTCGTTTCTTTTTTGACAATTGCTAATGTAGAAATACATTGCATCGCGAAAGCATAAAACAACAATAATGAAATTCCGGTAGCAAAATTGAATATTTTTTTACCCGTTTCCGGATAAACTTCTGCCGCCATTCTATTTTTAATTGTAGTTTCTTCTTGACTTCGACTTCCTACACTATAAATAGTTGCCAATGTGCCCACAAAAACTTCGCGTGCTGCAAACGAACTCACCACAGCAATGCCAATTTTCCAATCGTAACCTAGTGGTTTAATAGCAGGTTCAATGGCTTTCCCTATGTAGCCGATGTATGAATTTTCTAATTTATAAGCATTCACTTGATCTTCAAATTCTTCTGTAGAAATGGTTTTGTTTTTATTTTGTTGGGTGATTATTTGTTCAGCATTATTGAAATCATCACTTAAACCATGGGAACCTAAATACCACAAAATTACCGATAGGGCTAAAATTATTTTCCCGGCACCTGTTACAAAAGCTTTTGTTTTTTCTAAAACGTTTAGTCCAACATTTTTAATCATTGGAATTTTATAACTTGGCATTTCTACCACAAAATAAGATTTGCAACTTAATTTTAAATATTTATTGAGTAAGTACGCAGAAAAAACAGCCATTCCAAAACCTAATAAATACAGCGCCATAAGGGTTAAACCTTGTAAACTTAAAAAACCAAAAAGTCTTTTTTCGGGAATTATTAAAGATATTAAAATAGCATAAACAGGAAGCCTTGCAGAGCAAGTAGTAAAAGGGGTAACTAAAATGGTAATTAAACGTTCTTTCCAGTTTTCAATATTTCGAGCACTCATAATTGCCGGAATAGCACAAGCTGTTCCTGAAATTAAAGGCACAATACTTTTTCCAGACAAGCCAAATTTTCGCATGATTTTATCCATTAAAAACACCACACGACTCATATAACCACTTTCTTCTAATACGGAAATAAAGAGGAATAAAAACGCAATTTGCGGGATAAAAATTACGATACCACCTATTCCAGGAATTAACCCTTCGCTAATCAAATTAGTAAATTCTCCTGCTGGGAGTTGTTGTTTAGCGATCGTACTAAAATTAGCAAATGATTCATCAATAAAATCCATAGGAATGCTACTCCAATCAAATAAAAATTGAAAAATAAGCATTAAAACTCCAAAGAAAATTACATAACCAAAAATTTTATGGGTTAAAACGCGATCAATTTTTGCTCGAATATCAGTTGCTTTTGAACTATCTATTTTTTGACCTATTTTCAAGGTGTCGTTAATAAATTGATATCGTTTTATGGTTTCTTTTTGTTGTAAACGCTTTAAATCGGCGTGCGATTTGGTGAACGGACTTTTTATTTCGTTTCGATCCAAATTTAAAAAATTAACATCTTGCGTAATAACGAGCCAAAGTTTATACAACAACTGATTTGGAAACGCTCTTCTTAAATTATTGAAATATTCAGGATCAATGGTTGATGCGTTTAAGCAAGGCTCTGTTGAAAGTGTTTGGTAATTTAAAATTAATTCTTTCAAATAATCAATTCCTGTTTTTTTTCTAGAACTTATTAAAGCAATTTTTGTTTTTAATTCTTTTTCTAAAACTGGAATATCCAATTCGATTCCTTTTAACGCCATCCGATCTGCCATATTTATTACTAAAATGGTTGGGATTTCTAAATCTTTAATTTGGGTAAAAAGTAATAAATTTCGCTTTAAATTTTCTACTTCTGTAACCAAAACAGCTACATTCGGAAAATCATCATCGTTTTTATTGAGCAATAATTCTATTACCACATTTTCATCAATTGAACTTGCATTTAAACTATAAGTTCCTGGTAAATCGATGATTTTAGCTTTAACAGCGTCCGATAATTTGCAAATACCTTGTTTTTTTTCAACCGTTATACCTGGATAATTGCCAACCTGTTGATTTAAACCGGTAAGGTCATTAAAAACTGAAGTTTTACCCACATTTGGATTACCAATTAAAGCAACTTTGATAGGATTTGCATTCATTTTAAAGTGCTTTTTGAATGCTAATTTCTTGAGCAGTTTCTAGACGAATGGCTACGTGAGAATCATTTACATTAAAATATAAGGGATCGCCAAAAGGAGCCACCTGCAGCAATGTAATTTGATTACCAGGCAAGCACCCCATTTCTAATAATTTTAGAGGAATTTCGTCTAAATTTACAGCGGTTATGGTTGCTGATTCTCCAATTTTTAGAGAAGACGAGTTTTGGTTCATTTCCTTATTTAGATTTAATTAAAATACAAAAGTAAAAATTAATAACTAAGTAAACCTGATAAAAATCATTTTAATCTAAATTATTTTTGATTTTCAGTAAGCCAAATAATATCCGATAATAACTGTTGCATATTTTTGGTTTTACGATCATCTGATGGTTGGTCTAGATTGGTACCGTCATAAAAACCTCTAATCCTTTTATTTTTGTCTACTAAAACAAAATTTTCGGTATGCACCATGTCATATAGTTCCTCCGGTTTCCCAGTTTTTACTGCCAAATATGATTTTCGTGCCAAATAATAAATTTCTTTTTTATCTCCGGTTACTAAATTCCATCGTGTATCATCAACCCCTTTTTCTTGCGCATATTTTTTTAAAACTGCTGGAGTGTCAATATCTGGTGTTACCGAAAAAGACAACAATTTTACCTCCGGATATTTTTTTAATTGATTTTGCAACCAAATCATGTTATTGGTCATTTTAGGACAAATAGTTGGACAAGTTGTAAAAAAGAAATCTGCCACATAAATGCTGTTTTCATACTCTTTTTGAGTAATTATTTTTCTGTTTTGATTGGTAAACGAAAAATCTGCAATCTTATGATCACTTCCAATATGCTGCACCGTTGAGTCTACTAATTCAGTATTAATATCCCTTGGTGAATAGATGGGCAACATTTTTTCGGGAGTTTGCAAAGAGTAAATGCCAAAAAAAACAGCTATTGATACAATCAAAAAGAGCAATATAAAGGTTCTATATTGATTTAGTTGGGTGAGCATTATTTTTTTTACAAAAGTAAACATATTTATTTTTTATGCCCTTTTAAACCATTGTTAAAGTTTTAATTAAGTTCAATTTCTTTATTATATTTGTGAATTAATAGTACAATACACAAATTAAATGATTAAAAACTACTTGATTGTTAGTTTATTGTGTTCCTTTTTTGGTTTTTCACAATTTAATCCATCTGCACCATGGATGCAAAATGTGAATACTCCAAAAACAGGACAATCAACTATTGATGAGCAAGTTGAAGCTTTTAACAAATATTGGTCAACAAGAGATAAAAACGCAAGAGGATCTGGGTATAAACCATTTATGCGTTGGGAATATCATTGGAGAAATTATGCTAATGAACAAGGCTATATAATGTCCTCGGAAGATTTTTGGGAGGCTTGGCGACAAAAAAAACAAGTAATTGCAAACAGAGGTTCAGCGAGTAGAGCTTTACCTCCAAGTAATTGGCAACCTTTGGGGCCTTTTACCCACACAAACACGGGGTCATGGTCATCTGGACAAGGGCGAGTAAATATTGTTCATGTAGATCCATCGAACTCAAATATTATATATTTAGGCGCTCCTGCAGGCGGAATTTGGAAATCAATTAATAATGGTTCAACATGGACTCCACTTACGGATGAATTACCACAAATTGGTGTCTCTGGAATTGCTGTTGATTATTCCAATTCAAATGTAATTTACATAGCAACAGGCGATAAGGACGCATACGATTCATATTCCGTTGGAGTATATAAATCAACAGACGGGGGACTAACTTGGGAACCAACAGGAACGTTAGGGAGTTCAAATCCATCAAGAGCGGGTGATATTTTAATTCATCCAACGAATAATCAAATACTTTGGTGTACCACTAATAATGGAATTTATAAAACAACAAACGCAGGAAATACTTGGAGCCAAGTTCAACCAGGAGATTTTTCACAAGGAAGTATCCGTTTAAAACCAGAAGATCCTTCAACTATTTATGGGGTTTCAGATACTAGTTTTTATCGTTCTACCGATTCAGGAACAACATTTAATCAAGTAACATCAGGATTACCAGAAAGTTCAAGCCGATTATTGTTGGATGTTACACCAGCAAATGCAAATTATGTGTATATTTTAAGTGCTAATACATCTGGAGGTTTTCAAGGTATTTTTAAATCTATTGACGGAGGCACTACTTTTACAGCAACAAATACAACAACGAATGTTTTTGAATCTGATCAATCATGGTATGATTTAGCCTTAGCGGTATCCTCCACTAATGCCGAAGAAATTTATACAGGGTGTTTGAATGTATGGAAATCAACGAATGGAGGCACATCTTTAACAAAATTAAACAGCTGGAGCAATCCATCGGGAGTATCTTACACTCATGCAGATATACATTATTTAGGTTTTCATGGAAATAAACTATTTTGTGGTAGCGATGGAGGAATTTACGTTTCAAGCAATGGCGGCTCCAACTTTTCAGATTTAACCGCTGGAGTTCAAATTAGTCAATTTTATAAAATTGCCGTTTCAAAACAATCGGCAGCAAAAATGATGGGGGGATTACAAGACAATGGAGGTTATGCTTATAGCGATAATCAATGGAAAAACTATTATGGAGCAGATGGAATGGATACTGCAATTGACCCGACAAATTCAAATTTATATTACGGATTTATCCAATCTGGAGGAGGATTATATATAAGTAATTCTGCGGGTAATGGATTAAGTTCTTCGGTAGACGCACCAGCAGGTCAAAATGGAAATTGGGTAACTCCATTAACTTCAAATTCAATTGGAGAAATATTTTCAGGGTTTGATAACTTGTACAAATTAACTAATGGTAATTGGGTTCAACATAACCTCGATGCATTAGGAACTGGAAATATAGATTTAATTTCAGTTGACCCATCAAACAATAATATAATGTATGTTGCTAATGAAACTGTATTGTATAAAAGTGTTAACGGGGGTGTGAATTTCTCTCCAGTGAGTTTTACAACGGATAATATAGAATCTATTGCAGTTCATTCTTCGGATAGTAATTTTATATATTTAACAACGGGAGGAGCGTCAGGAGAGGTTTTAAAATCTATTGATGGCGGAGCTACATTTATAGATATATCAAATGGAGTTCCAAATATTGGAAAAAATGTAATCATTCATCAAGATAGAAATTTAGATAATCCTTTATACCTAGGTACTAGTTTAGGAGTCTATTACAGAGACGATTCTATGACTTCTTGGCAACCCTTCGATGTTAATTTACCAAATGTATCGGTAACGGATTTAGAAATAAATCTTGATGATGCAAAATTAATTGCAGCAACATTTGGAAGAGGAATTTGGCAAACAGACATCCCAGTTCAATTACCATCAGATGACATTAAATTTTTGAGTATTAAAAATCCAACAGCTGACATCAATTGTGGAAGTACTGTTACACCTAAAGTTGAAGTTAAAAATAATGGATTAAATACTATTTCATTGATTACATTTAATTACACTATTGATGGAACATCTTCAAGTTTTGTATGGAATGGCTCATTAGCTTCTTCATTAATTACAGAAATTAATTTACCAACAACTATTTTATCAAAAGGTGCGCACACTATAGATGTTACAACGATAATTGTAAATGATACTTATTCATACAATAACCAAGGGACTGCTTCTTTTTATATTAATGATTCAGGAACCATTGGGGCTGTAAATCCATTCACAACAGCATCTAATGCATTAATCTCATATAATGAAGGCGGACAAGGGGCGCAATGGGTTAGAGGAGTGAGAACGTCTGGAATTATGTCTTCTTCTGGGAATACTGTTTACACCACTAATTTAACAGGAAATTATCCCGATATGATTAAATCGTATTTAGTTTCGCAATGTTATAATTTATCAAATGTCATCAATCCGCAGATTAGTTTTGCAATGAAATATCAAGTAGAGAATAATTGGGACATCGTTTATGTTCAATATTCTACAAATTTTGGCAGTTCGTGGTCAGTACTAGGTGAAATGGGCCCAACATGGTATAACAGTAGCAGAACATCTGCCACTTCAGGGAATGATTGTTATAATTGTCTTGGAGCACAGTGGACTGGGAGTAATACCACATTAACAACATATAGCTACCCATTAAACTCATTAAATACTGAAACAAATATAATCTTTAGGATTGTTTTTCATTCCGATCAAAATGTAACCGGTTTAGGAGTGAATGTTGATGATTTTGTAATTTCAGGGACGCTTTCATCTGAAAATTTTGAACTAAATAATGTGTTTGTCTATCCAAATCCATCAAAAGGAATATTTAACATCTCGCTTGGCAATCTTCAACCAACAGAAATTGAAGTATATGATTTAACAGGGAAAAAAGTATATACAAAAAAAGAAATAACAATATCAAATTTCGAAACAAAAATAGATTTGTCAAACGTAACTCAAGGAATTTATTTTGTTAAAATTAAAGACAATAATCAATCAACAGTTAAGCGAATCATTAAAGAATAAATTATGAAAAAATTCATTGTAAAAGGAAGTATAGCACTCCTTATTTTAACTACTTGCTTTTATTCTTGTAAAACGAAGCAAGAGGTTGCGAAGCAATCAACTTCTACTGGAATTAATCTTAATTTCATGGATAAATCAACCAATCCCGCCGATAACTTTAATAGATATGTAAACGGAACTTGGTTAGATAAAACCGAAATTCCTGCCGACAGAACCCGTTGGGGAAGTTTTGATGAACTTCGAAAAAACACCGATGATGACGTTATGATCATTTTAAATGAAGCCATCAAAGACAAAACTATCGATCCTAAATCTGATCAGGCAAAAGCGATTAGCTTATATAAAACCGTTTTAGATACCGTAACCAGAAACAAAGCAGGAATCGACCCATTAAAACCATATTTGGCTAAAATTAATTCGGTTCAAACCGCTGATCAATTAGTTGCTTTATTAGCAGAAATGGAACCAGAAATGGGATTAGGTTTCTTCGGGAGTTACATAGGTGCTGATGCTAAAAACAGCAATAAAAACGTAATTTATGTGGGAACCGGAAGTCTTGGTTTACCCGATAGAGATTACTACGTTTCAGATGCGCCAGACAACAAAGAAAAACGTGAGAAATACATTGCACACGTAACAAGAATGTTGCAATTTATTGGAGAATCTGAAGCAACAGCAAACGATAATGCAAAGAAAATTTTAGCATTAGAAACTAAAATGTCAACGGCTACTTTAGATAGAGTAGAACGCAGAGATCGAAGAAAAACTTATAATCCAATGAGTTTTTCAGATATACAAAAATTAGTTCCTTCTGTAAAATGGGAGTCTTATTTTCAATCGGTTGGAATGGGAAAGGTAGATTCGCTTGTGGTTTCCCAACCAAAATATTTACAAACAATAGAAACAATTTTAAAAGACAACCAAGTTGAAGATTGGAAAGCATATATGCGCTGGACTGTTTTAAGAGGTTCGGCAGGAATTTTATCTACAAATATCGAAAATGCAAATTTCGATTTCTATGGGAAAACTTTAACGGGAGCAGTAAAACAACGTCCGGCAGAAGAAAGAGCTTTAGCCACTGTTAACGGAAGATTAGGCGAAGCGTTAGGAAAATTATATGTAGCTAAGAAATTCCCGCCAGAAGCGAAAGAAAAAGCACAATTAATGATCGCAAACGTAATGCAAGCTTTTGATAACCGAATCAATAATTTACCTTGGATGACAAAAGCAACTAAGGAAAATGCAAAAATAAAATTGAATAAATTTCGAGTAAAAATAGGTTATCCAGACAAATGGAAAGATTATTCTGAATTACAAGTGAAATCACCAGAACAAGGCGGAACGTATTTTGATAATTCAAGAATGTATGCTAAATGGAGTCACAAAAAGAATATCGAAAAATTAGGCAAACCTGTTGATAAAGAAGAATGGGGCATGTCGCCACAAACGGTAAATGCTTATTTCAGTCCAACAAACAACGAAATTGTGTTTCCTGCAGCAATTTTACAACCTCCATTTTATGATTACAAAGCCGATGAAGCGGTTAATTATGGTGGAATTGGAGCTGTAATAGGACACGAAATTTCTCACGGATTTGACGATTCGGGTTCCAGATATAATGCCGATGGAAATTTAGTAAACTGGTGGAGTGATGAAGATTTAAAACAATTTACAGGTCTTGGAAGTGCTTTAGCCGATCAATATTCAGCATTAGAGCCATTACCAGGCATTTTTGTAGATGGAAAATTTACTTTAGGTGAAAATATCGGTGATTTAGGAGGTGTTAATGCAGCATACGACGGATTACAAATCTATTTAAAAGCCAACGGAAATCCAGGTTTAATTGACGGATTTATGCCTGAGCAACGTTTCTTTATTTCTTGGGCAACCATCTGGAGAAGCAAAATGCGTGACGAAGCCATCAAAAACCAGGTAAAAACCGACCCGCATTCACCAGGAATGTATCGTGCTTATGTGCCGTTACAAAATGTGGAAGCGTTTTACAATGCGTTCAATATTCAACCAAATAACGGAATGTATGTTGTCCCAGAAAAACGTGTGAAAATTTGGTAAACTTATTTTTATGTTTCTATTCAGTATAAATAAAATTTTACACAGATTTCACAAATTCACACAGATTAATTAAAAATTTAACCCAAAATGAATCACTGCAAATTTGTGAAATCTGTGTTGTTTTTTCATAAAAATTGAATTTTAAATTTTATTTCTAAATCGTAACTTTTATATTCATGAAATCCCAATTGAAAAATCGGGATTTTTTTACAATTCTTTTTGAAAAGTATAATGCAAATCTCGAATAATTTTATCGCTTTTTATTAATTTTCCCAAAGAAATTTCGTTATTAAATTGAGGCAAATCTAAACCAAATTCAAGTGCTTTTTTCTGATAATATTCTTTGCGGCTTGGATGCTGAGGTGCGACAGCGTTAAACGTTTCTCCCCAATTTTCATACTGTTCCGAAGCTTCGTTATGATTCAGTATTTTTTCTATAATCCCAATACAATCTTCTCTTTGAATTAAATTCACAGGCGCATCCGGATTTTCAACATTGGTTTTTCCTGCTAAAAATTTCGCCGGATAACGATCATCGCCAAGCAAACCACCAAAACGAATTACCGTAGTTTTAAAATGCGGATTCGATTGTAAAAGTGCTTCAACAATTGCTAATTGTTTCCCGCTTTCTGTATCAGGATTTGGTTTTGTTTCTTCTGTAATTTCTACAATCGGAAAACCATCACAATAAACTGAAGTAGAACTCACAAAAATGACCTTCTTTATGCCTGATTTTTCGATAAACGGAATTAGAGTTCTAATTTTATTTACGAATGTCATTTCTTCTAGAGACGAAATTTCACTTCTCAATCCTGGCGGAATATCAATAATTAAAACATCGATTTCTTTCAGAAAATCTTCAATAGTTCCAATGATTTGTTGTGTTTCTAATTGAATTTGGAAAGGCAAAATCTCAGCATTTTTCAAGACTTCTAACTTACTTTCCGAAGTCGTTGAACCTTTTACTTTGTATCCTTTTAAAAGTAATGATTTGGCTAAATGTAAACCGAGCCAACCGCAGCCGAGTATCGCAATTGTTTTCATTTAGGCTTCTTTTTTGACTAATACATACTGCTCATTTTCTATTTCCATATAACCATAATCATAAACGAAATAATAAGTATTGCCTGTTTTTGTTTTTAATATTGAAGTAAATAATTCAAAATCAAATCCTTTACTGCTCATTTTATTTCGAGTTGTTTTGGTTTTGCCTTCTGGATTTAAATCACAAAGGATACGATAGTTTTTGCGCAACGAGTTATTGATATTACGCATCAGATTGTTTTGATCTTTGTTCATTTTGTTATTAAAGGCATTGCGACAGCCATCCGAACAAAACTTTTTATCTTCGCGCCCAATTATTTTATCGCCACATTCTAAACAGGTTTTTGACATAATTGCTTTTTTTCAAATATACAAAATTTCCATTTACAAACGCTTACAAATAGTTACAACCGAAAGTAAATAACTAATTACCGAATAAACTTTTTTTCTTGCCACATCTTTGCACTGTTGAAATGAAAGAGTGATGAGTCACAGTTTTCAGTCACAGTTTTCAGAAAAATTAATAAAATGGATTTCAAAAAATTATTAGCCTATCAAAAAGCTTTTTCATTAGCTATGGAAATTATAAAAAAGTAACATAATTATTAACATTAAATATTTAAACGCCATGAAAAACAGAGTACAATTAATCGGACATGTAGGACAAGATCCAGAGGTTAAATCAATTAACGACAAAAAAGTTGCAAACCTTACTTTGGCAACAAACGAGCATTATACCAATGCGAAAGGTGAAAAAGTAGAACAAACCGAGTGGCACAAAATTACTGCTTGGGGAAAAACTGCCGAACTCATTGAAAAGTATGTTGTCAAAGGTAAGGAAATTGCCATCGAAGGAAAATTATCGCACAGAAGTTATGACGATAAAGACGGAAACAAACGCTATGTAACCGAAATTTTAGTAAATGAATTGTTGTTATTAGGTAAGTAATTCAATTAAATTTTGGTTCTATAAACCACTGAGTAATCAGTGGTTTATTTATTTAATTCCGTTTGTAAAGCTTCAACAAATAATCCCATGTGATAACCATCTACCAAACCATGATGCGCCATAACTGCTACCGACATTGTTTTTTTGCCATTTTCGTCCATTAATTTCCCCCAGGAAACTTTTGGACAACTATCGGGTAACGTATAATTTCTAGAATGGGTTAGACTTGTAAAATTAATCCACGGAATAGCAGAAAAATGAATAATATTCTCAGGAAATTTTCGTGTAAAAAGGCCATGTGTTACTTGAATGCGTTCTATTTCAGTTTGTACAATTTTGGTAAAATTATGAATATCCGAATCAAACTTCATAAATGAAAAACCAAAGGTTTTGTCTTCACGCATAATCGTAGCAGAAGCATCTATTTCGTCATAAAGTACCACTTCGTTTTCTTCAATTCGATACCTGAAATTTTCAACTTGATTTACCGCAGCAATCGTTTTATGTAAATAATAAACAAAAAAAGGTATTTGCTTGACTTTCGCTTTTTCATAAGCAATAGTCATATCAATAGGTGTTGTTATGCTAAAAAAAGGCTCTTCAAAAGTTGAAAAAAATTCAAAATGTTCTTTTCGGTTCCAAGAAGTAATGTCAATCTTTTGCTTCATTACACTAAGGTTAAAATATCTGTTATTTGGGTAACCGATTTAAAATTGTTATGCTGAATTTCAAAATTTATTTTTTCGTATTCCCAAGTTGAGTGATACGGAATATGAATGGCGTGGCCGCCAATGTTTAACACAGGTAACACATCCGATTTTAAGGAATTGCCAATCATCAAAAAATCTTCAACGTTGCAATCTAAACGACCTAACATTTTTTCATAATCCAATTCGGTTTTATCGCTCATCACTTCAATATGATGAAAATAAGCACCAATTCCCGAATCGTGTAATTTTCTATGTTGGTCTTTTAAATCGCCTTTTGTAGCGACAACCAATTTATATTTTCCTTTTAGTTGTTCTAAAACTTCAGTAATGTTTGGGAGTAATTCTACTGGTTTTTGAAGTAAATCTTTGCCAATAGCTAAAATTTGCTCAATACCTTTGCCCGAAATTTGATGATTAGTCAATTCCAAAGCGGTTTCAATCATCGATAATGTAAACGCTTTAATTCCAAAGCCATACAACGGCAAATTATTGACTTGATGATTTAAAATTAACCCTAAAATTTCTTGATGCGACGCGTAATCTTGAAATAATACACAAAAGCGTTCTTGTGCCTCATCAAAATAAGGTTCGTTGTGCCAAAGGGTGTCGTCTGCATCAAATGCTATTATTTTTGGGTTCATACTAAGATATCATCGCGCCATTAATTACGCCTTCTGAACTAGTGCTGAGAGAAGTCGAAGTATCTGGATTTACGAAAACCAATTTTCCTTCCGCGTTATTGGTTAATAATAACATACCTTCGCTTTCCACACCACGTAAAGCTCTTGGCGCTAAGTTGACTAAAACCGTTACACGTTTTCCAATGACTTCTTCAGGAGTAAAATGCTCTGCAATACCTGAAACGATGGTTCTTACATCAATTCCAGTATCTACTTTTAAAACTAACAATTTGTTGGCTTTTGGCATTTTTTCTGCTTCGATGATTGTTCCAATTCGTAAATCTACTTTGGCAAAATCTTCAAATGTGATGATTTCTTTTTGCGGTTCCATAACTTGTGCTGAGTTTGTCGAAGCATTGGCGGTTTTAGTTGCTTCTAATTTATCTAATTGTTTTTGGATTTCGGTATCTTCAATTTGTGGAAACAAAATTCCTACCGAAGTTTCGGAATGACCAATTTGATGTCCAGGTTTTGTCAAATTCCATTTTTCAAATTCTAAATTCCAATTATTGACTTTAATCTGTAAAATCTTGCACAATTTAGCAGATGTAAACGGTAAAAACGGTTCAGAAAGTATCGCTAAAGCTGACGCAATTTGTAGCGCTACATACATTTGAGTTTGCACTCTTGCCGGATTTTCCTTAATCATTTTCCAAGGCTCTTCGTCGGCTAAATATTTGTTTCCTAAACGGGCTACGTTCATTAATTCGCCTAATGCTTCTCTAAATCGATAACGTTCAATCGAACTTGAAATTACCGCTGGATACGCTTTTAATTCTGCCAAAACTTCATTGTCATATTCCGTGAAACTTGGAGTTCCCCCTTTGGGGGTTAGGGGGCTTGGAACAATTCCGTCATAATATTTATTGGTCAACACCACTACACGATTGATGAAATTTCCAAAAATCGCAGCTAATTCATTATTATTTCTGGCTTGAAAATCTTTCCAAGTAAAGTCGTTATCCTTTGTTTCTGGAGCATTAGCTGTCAAAGCATAACGCAAGGCGTCTTGTTTTTCAGGAAAATCTTGTAAATATTCGTGTAACCAAACAGCCCAGTTTTTTGAAGTCGATAATTTGTTTCCTTCTAAATTTAAAAATTCGTTTGCAGGAACATTATCTGGTAAAATATAACTTCCTTCTGCTTTTAACATCGCAGGAAAAATAATACAATGAAATACGATATTGTCTTTTCCAATGAAATGAACCAATTTTGTATCGGCATCTTTCCAATACGGTTCCCAATCTTTTCCTTCGCGAGCCGCCCATTCTTTGGTTGCCGAAATGTAACCAATAGGCGCATCAAACCACACGTATAATTTTTTCCCTTCGGCACCTGGAACAGGCACATCGATCCCCCAATCTAAATCACGTGTTACTGCTCTTGGTTCTAAACCACCATCAACCCACGATTTTACTTGTCCGTACACATTGGGTTTCCAGTCGTTTTTATGACCTTCTAAAATCCATTCTCTTAAGAAAGATTCGTAACGATTTAAAGGTAAAAACCAGTGTTTTGTCGATTTTAATATCGGAGTTTCTCCTGTAATAGTCGATTTCGGATTGATTAAATCGGTTGCATTTAAAGTTGAACCACATTTTTCACATTGGTCTCCATACGCTTCTGGGTTGTCACATTTTGGACAGGTTCCAGTTACGAAACGGTCTGCTAAGAATTGGTCTGCTTTTGCATCGTATAATTGGTCGGTAGTTTCTTCGATGAAATCACCGTTATCGTATAATTTTTTGAAAAATTCGGAAGCCGTTTTATGATGAATCTCCGATGAAGTTCTGGAATAATTATCAAAAGAAATTCCAAAATCTATGAACGATTGACGAATAATTCCGTCATATTTATCAATTACTTGTTGAGGTGTGATGCCTTCTTTCTTGGCTTTCATAGAAATCGCCACACCGTGCTCATCACTTCCGCAAATGAAAGCCACGTCTTTTCCTTGTAATCGTAAATATCTTGAATATATATCAGAAGGCACATAAACTCCTGCTAAATGCCCAATATGAATGGGTCCATTGGTGTAAGGAAGTGCTGCTGTAATGGTATATCTTTTCGGATTTTCTAACATAATTTTTTGTTTTAACGCAAATACGCTAAATTTTTAATTTAAATTTTAACGCAAAGGTGCAAAGTTTTTCGCAAAGCTTCACAAAGTAATTTTAAGTTTTTCGCTAAAGCGATTTCAAGTATTTAAAGTACAAATGTCGTGAAAATTATAATTTATTCACAACTCGTCTAATACCTTCTTTTAAAAGAACGGAATTAAAGTTTAAGAGCAAACCTAATTTAAAGTTGCCAAGCCTTAAATAAGTTAAAGTTTGGGCAAAATGAAGTTCGGAAAGCATCTCAACGCTTTTTAACTCTATGACTAGTTTGTCTTCGACTAATAAATCAATTCGATAACCACTCTCAAGTTTAACTTCTTCGAAAATCAATGGAATTGATTTTTCTTTCTCAACTTTCAAACCCGCTTGTTTTAGTTTGTAACACAAGCATTCTTTATATACATTTTCAAGTAAACCTGGGCCTAATGCATTATGAACTTCTATTGCGATTCCGATAACTTTATTTGATATTTCATTTTCTGTCATTATTCTTTTTTTCCTTTGCGAAAAACTTCTAAACTTTGCGTTATATTTGAAATAAATAAAGCGTTAATTTTAAGATTACTAAGTTTATTTATGAAGTTAATATGTTTATAAACTAATACAAAAATAATTCATTTAAGAGGAATAGACGAATTTTTCTGTTCAAATTCCTTATTTTTGAATTCTTATTGAACTTTATATGATTACACCACCATTTTTAAAGGCGGGAGATACCGTTGCTCTTGTTTGTACAGCACGTAAATTTTTTCCCGAAGATGCCAAACCAGCTATTGATTTATTAGAATCTTGGGGACTAAACGTTAAATTAGGAGCCACAATTGGATTAGACAATTTTCAATTAGGTGGTACAGATACCGAACGAGCTTCTGATTTTCAAGCACAATTAGATGATGAAAACGTGAAAGCCATTTGGTGCGCTCGAGGCGGATATGGTACGGTTAGAATTATAGATTCATTAGATTTTACAAATTTCAAACAACATCCTAAATGGATTATGGGATTTTCAGATGTAACCGTTTTGCATAGTCAATTAAATATAGAACGTGTGGCGACCTTGCATTCTATAATGCCGTTTACTGTTCCAAATGCTCCTGAAGAAGTTAAAGAAACCTTGCGAAAAGCACTTTTTGGAGAAAGGATTTCTTATACAATTCCTTCGAAAAGTTATGATGTAAAAGGAACCGCTTCGGGCGAATTGGTAGGCGGAAATATTTCTATTTTGTACAGTTTGTTAGGTTCAAAATCAGCAATTGATACAAAAGATAAAATTCTTTTTATTGAAGATTTAGACGAATATTTATATCATATTGACCGAATGATGTATAATTTAAAACGTAATGGTTATTTCAAAAATGTAAAAGGAATTATAGTAGGAAGTATGATCGATATGCACGATAATGAAATTCCTTTTGGTCAAAATGAAGTACAAATTATTACAGAAATAGCTAAAGAAAATCGTATTCCAATAGCCTTTCAATTTCCAGCCGGACATCAAAAAGACAATCGAACATTAATTCTTGGTCAACAAGTAGCATTTGAAGTAAATGAAAAAGAAATCAAATTAAAATTTGATTAAATAACAATTTAAAAATCCCAAATCCCAATATTGAAACTTATTTTTGGAATTTGGAATTTTAATTTTGGAATTTTAACTATGGCAGAACACAATGATTTAGGTAAGCTTGGAGAAGAATTAGCAGTTGATTTTTTACAAAAAAACGGCTATGAAATCTTAGAAACTAATTGGACATTTCAGAAAGCAGAAGTGGATATTATTGCGAAGAAAGGAGAAGTTTTAGCAGTTGTAGAAGTAAAAACACGTTCGAGTATTGATTTTGGATTACCTCAAGAATTTGTAAAACCAAAAAAAATTCAATTGTTAGTGAAGGCGATAAATGAGTATATTATTCAAAATGAAATAGATGTAAATGTCCGATTTGATATTGTTGCGATTCATAAAGAAAATAATGAATTCATACTAGAGCATATTGAAGATGCTTTTCATTATTTCTGATGTTATATCTATAACAAATAGTATTTTTTTATACATTTGTTCAACTTAAACCCTAATAAAGCACAATTCACATGAATACTATTTCTTCTGTAGTAGAACAATACATTAAATCAAAACCTTTTTTATTAAATTCCCTTTCGCAAGGAATAATAAATTTGACTTCTTTGTCAAGAATCATGATGCCTGAGTTACAATCGCACTTAGGAAAAGAAGTAAAACAAGGAGCCATAGTTATGGCATTAAAGCGATTATCGGAAGAATTAGATTTTAAGATTAATTATAAAATTTCCAAAGTATTAAAGAACATTGGGGAAATTACAGTTCGGTCTTCATTAACCGACTACACCTTTGTAATTTCTGATACTTTATTGGAAAATCAAGCAAGATTATTAGCCGAAATTAATAAAGTTCATGATATTTTTTATACTTCATCAAGAGGAGTAAATGAAACAAATATTGTGGTGAGTACGTCAATTGATTCTATTATTGAGACTATTTTTAGAGGTGAAAAACTTACTCACAAAATAGAAGATTTATCATCGATTACTGTAAAGTTACCTCAAGAAAACATTTCAACTCCAGGAGTCTATTATTATATTTTTCAACGTTTAGCTTGGGAAGGAATTATTATTCATGAAGTAATTTCAACTACAAACGAATTTACAATTATTGTTAGTGATGATCAAATAGACATTGCTTTTAAAGTAATTAAAGACTTAAAAAACGTTTTTGATTAACAAAAAACGGCTTATTTTTTTTCCCTTCAAAAAAAGAAACGTATTTTTACCATCCTATACATACTAAATTCAACTTTTAGTAGTTTAGATAAAAACGGTTTTACTTTGAAAAGCACAATCATAAAATATACTTTAGTAATTGGTTTTCTTCTTTTTTTAATAGCGTGTTCTGTTAAAAAGGATAGATTTATCAATAGGAATTTTCATGCGGTTACCACAGAATATAATGTCTTATATAATGGTAATATAGCATATGAAAAAGGATTAACATCTTTAAAAACAACCTATCAGGATAATTTTTGGGAGTTATTACCGATTGAAAGAATTTCAGGAGGTGAAGCGATTGCATCTAAAGAACAACCTAAAAATCAAGATTTTGAAAAGGCCGAAGAAAAAGCGGTAAAAGCCATTCAAAAACATTCCATGAACATTGGCGGAAATGAAAAAAATCCGCAAATGGATGAAGCATATCTTCTATTAGCAAAAGCGCGTTATTATGATAATCGTTTCATTCCGTCTTTAGAAGCGTTAAATTATATTTTGTATAAATATCCATTAAGCGATAAGATTTATCATGCAAAAGTTTGGCGTGAAAAAGTTAATATCCGCATAGATAATGACGAAATAGCCATCAGAAACTTGAAAAAACTTTTGGAAGATAATAGAATTTCTGGGCAAGATTTAGCAGATGCAAATGCCATGTTAACACAAGCTTACATAAATATTCAGGCTAAAGATAGTGCAATTGCAACAATTAAAATAGCAAAAGAAGTTACCAATAATAATGATGAAAAAGCGAGGTATTCTTTCATTTTAGGCCAATTATATGAAAGTTTAAATCATCAAGATAGTGCTTTTGCAGCTTATGAAAGTGTCATTCAAATGAACAGAAAATCGCCACGTCGCTATGTGATTCAGGCAAAGATTAAACAAGCGCAACAATTTGATTATAAAAAAGGCGACACACTGGTTTTTGTAAAAGAATATACAAAGTTATTAGAAGACAGAGAGAATCGTCCTTTTTTAGATGCACTACACCATCAATTCGGACTGTTTTACGACAAACAAAACGACAACTTTTCAGCCAAAAAACAGTATAATAAATCTTTAAAAACAACTTCAAAAGACAAGTACTTAGTAGCTTCTAATTATAGAAATACTGCCGAAATTTATTTTAGAGAATCACAATACAAAACAGCCGGAAAATACTACGATAGTACGTTGGTGAATTTAAATGACAGAACAAGAGAGTATAGAAAAATAAAAAAGAAAAGAGTCAATTTAGACGATGTAATCAAATATGAAACCATTGCTCAAGCAAACGATAGTATATTATCTGTAGTTGCTATGAGTGACTTAGGCAGAAAATCATATTATGAAGAGTACATCAAAAAGTTAAAAATTGAAGACGAAACTAAAGCCAAGTTAGCAGCTATTCAGGCTGAAAAAGAAGCAAATTTAGCGGCAAGCAATAGTACTTCAGGCGGTTCACTTATAAAATCTGATAAGAATAATCTATCAGACGTAATGAAAGATCCAATAGCAAAACCAGCACCAGGATTTGCAGATATTGGTGGAGATAAAAATAGCGGGTTTTATTTTTATAATCAAGTAACGGTTGCCTACGGAAAAAAAGAATTTGCTAATAAATGGGGCAAACGCGCCCTAAAAGACAATTGGCGCTGGAGTTCAGCATCGAACACAGATAGCAATTCAGATTTGGACACTAAAGAAGAAGATGAAGTAGCTGAAAATGAAACAAAAGATAAAGCATCTACAGAAAACCCAAAATACACTACCGAATATTATCTTGAGCAACTACCATCGGATCAAAAAGTAATCGATAGCCTTTCTAAGGATCGAAATTTTGCGTATTATCAACTCGGAATTATTTACAAAGAGAAATTTAAAGAAAATGAATTAGCCGCTACCCGATTTGAACAACTACTAAAAAATAATCCTGAAGAACGATTAGTGCTTCCGGCAAAATATAATTTGTATAAAATTTATCAGATAATTGCACCAGCAAAAGCCGAACAATTAAAACAACAAATTATAGCAGAATATCCAAACAGTCGCTATGCCGAAATCATTAAAAATCCGAGAATAGAAATTACTGATGAAGCAAATCCTGAATTGGTATACAACACGCTCTATAAGAAATTGGAAAACAATCAATTAAGAGAAGTTTACACAGAGGTTGATGAGTTGATCAATCGATTTACTGGTGAAGAATCTGTCGCCAAGTTCGAATTTTTAAAAGCAAAAGTTGTTGGGAGGTTGCTTGGTTTGGACGAATATAAAAAAGTTCTAAATTATGTTGCGCTTACCTATCCAAATATTGAAGAAGGGAAAGAAGCTGAAAGTTTATTAAAAACTGATATACCAAAACTTGAAGCATTAACTTTTGCTGAAGATGCGACAGAATGGAAATTAATTTTTCCGAAGAAATTCCCGCTAGATAAAGAAGTGAAAAATTTAACCGATAAAATTGAGAAATATCTTAATGATTCGAAAACAGAATTATTAAAGTATTCAAATGATATTTATACAATGACCGATAATTTTATTGTTATTCATGGCTTTGCTTCAAAAGAAGCGGCAAGCTCAGTTTCGTCTTTATTAAAAGAGTACAAGAATTACAAAATAAATGATAAAGTCTTCGCTATTTCGACAGAAGATTATAAAATTGTTCAAATGAAAAAAATCTTTGAAGAATGGATTTTATGGAATAAATAAACCCCTAAAAAAGCCTCAAAATGTTTGATAAAGTTAAAAACCAAGATCATTTATTAGGAAAGACTAATAGAATTGTTGAAGGAACTTCAATCACGGGAGATATTAGTACCAAAGCCGATTTTAGATTAGACGGAACTTTAACAGGAAATTTCACGTCTGAAGGAAAAATTGTAATTGGTCCCACAGGGGAAGTTAAAGGCGATATTATTTGCAAAAGCATCGACATAGAAGGAAAATTTTCAGGAAAACTTCAAGCAGAAGGAATGTTAAACATCAAATCAAAAGCCCACATTACAGGTGAAGTAATTGTAGGAAAATTAGCAGTGGAACCAGGTGCAAAATTTGAAGCCAGCTGCGAAATGAGAAATTTATAATTTCGAATTCAACGAATCCAAAAAAAATACATATTGAGTTATATGATATCTTTATAACAAACAAAAAGCAATGGCTAACAACAAAAATCAGTTCAATAAGTGGCTAGCCTTAATTAATATTCCTATCCAAATGGGAATTGTAATTTTTGTGTTTTCTTATTTTGGTAAATGGTTGGACATAAAATATGGAGATTCAAGTAATACCTTCACAAAAATAGTAACGTTAATAGGAGTTTTTCTGGCGCTTTACAATGTTATTAGACAAGTAAATCAAATGAATAAAAATGACAAATAGTTTTGGAATCCTAAAAAAACTAACTCCTGTGGCTTTGTTTTTTTTAATTATTCATGTTTTACTTTTTAAGCTTCCTTTTTTAAAAGAGAAAGAAACAGAATTTTATTATAACATACCAGTTCTTTATTTGCTGTTTTTTGTCTTTTCATTTTTAATATTGATTATTGTAACCAAAATTTCTGAAAAAAACTTTGACAACACAGGTATGATTTTCATGATTGCTACAAGTATAAAAATGGTTGTTGCGTTTTTTTTATTACGCCCAATTCTATATCGTGAAGACAATAAAATTGAGAAAATTAACTTTTTTGTGGTTTTTATATTATTCCTTCTACTCGAAACAATTATTGCGGCAAAATTTTTGAATAAAAAATAGTCAAAAAAACGCAATAAATTAATTTGGAATAAAAAGAAAAAATGTACCTTTGCACCAAATTTTATGAACCTCATAGTTTAAGATTACAAAAGATATGGTGATTTCAAAAAAACCACTCCAGATTATACTTGCACTTGCAATGGCTTTAATGCCGTTTGTAAATCATGCAAATTCTTCAAAAGATTCAATTAAAGTTGAGGCTCATGCAGCAACAAAGACTACAGATGCTAAAAATGAAGAAGAGCATGGACACAGCGAACCAAAAGATTTAAAGTCAAAAATCAACGCATACATTAATCATCACGTTTTAGATGCTCATGAATTTTCATTGCTTGAAGACGAAGCAACAGGAATACATTATGGCTTTCCACTTCCAATAATTCTTTGGGATAATGAAAGCGGATTACATGTCTTTTCTTCATCTAAATTTAATCATGGTCACGATGTTGCTGAATCTAATGGCAGTTATTACAAATTAGGACACGACGAAAAAATATACAAAACAGATGCTTTAGGAACATTAACAGGTGATGAACATCATCCAGAAAATGTAAAACCACTTGATTTATCAATTACTAAAGCGGTTTTTTCGATGTTGTTAGTGGCTCTTTTAATGTTTTTCTTATTTAAAGGGTTAGCTAATTCGTATGTTAAAAATGGCGGAATAGCTTCAGGGATTGGAAGATTTTTTGAACCAATCGTATTATATGTACGAGATGATATTGCAATTCCAAACATTGGAGAAAAAAACTATAAAAAATACATGAGTTTCTTATTGACTGTATTTTTCTTTATATGGTTCTTAAATATTATTGGGTTAACACCACTTGGAATCAACGCAACAGGAAATATTACAGTAACAGCATGTTTAGCAATTATTGTATTTTTTATTACAAATCTTACAGCAAATAAAAATTATTGGGGGCACATTTTTTGGATGCCAGGAGTTCCAACACCAATGAAATTCATTTTAGCACCAATCGAATTATTAGGCGTAATTATCAAACCTTTTTCATTAATGATTCGTCTTTATGCAAACATTTTTGCAGGACACATTGTATTAATGAGTTTGATTGCCTTGATGTTTATTTTCAAAAGTTGGTTAGGAAGTAGTTTGTCTTTTTTACTATCATTTGCAATTTCAGCTATAGAAATTTTAGTAGCTTTGCTACAAGCCTATATTTTTACAATGTTATCTGCTTTGTTCTTTGGAGCAGCAGTAGAAGAGCATCATCATGAAGAAGCTCACCATTAAGCCGAAATTCAAACGTCGAAAGTTTAAAAGTTAGTTTGACTTTATGACATTAGACTTTGTAACTTTGGTCTTTTAAAAAGAATGTTTAATTTTTAATACATATATTATGGACATCCCAAGAATTGTTGGAGCAGGTTTAGTTGTTATTGGAGCTGGTATTGGTATTGGTAGAATCGGTGGTTCTGCAATGGACGCAATTGCTCGTCAACCAGAAGCATCTGGAAAAATCCAAACAGCTATGCTTATTGCAGCTGCACTTATTGAAGGTATTGGTTTCGCAGCTTTATTTGCTGTTGCAGAAAACTAGTAGAAAAATTCAAAAGCTATAACGGTTGGTTATAGCTTTTGTTTCTAAATTAAAAAGATCTCATTACATATTATAATTTTAAAATACTATGGATAAATTAATAAATGATTTTGGTTTTGGATTGTTCATTTGGGCATCTTTAATTTTCATTGGATTAGTTTTGCTTTTGAAAAAATTTGCATGGAAACCAATTCTAGATGCAGTAAATGAAAGAGAAGAAGGAATAAAAAATGCTTTACTTTCTGCTGAAAATGCAAAAAAAGAAATGCAAAATCTTAAATCTGATAATGAAAAATTATTAGCAGAGGCAAGAGCTGAACGCGATAGTTTAATGAAAGAAACACGTGAAATCAAAGATAAAATGATTAACGATGCTAAATCTGAAGCTCAAGCAGCTGGAGAAAAAATGATCTCTCAAGCTAAAGCAGCTATTGAAAGTGAAAAAAATGCAGCAATGGCAGAATTGAAAAATCAAGTTTCTTCTTTGTCATTAGAAATTGCTGAGAAATTGTTACAAGACGAATTATCTAACAAAGAAGCTCAAACTAAATTAGTTGAGAAAATGTTAGGTGATGCAAAATTAAACTAAGATCATGGCAGGAACTAGAGCAGCAATACGATACGCTAAAGCTATTTTAGACGTTGCAAAAGACAACAATAACGCAGCTGCTGTAAATGCAGATATGTCTTCAATTGTAAACGCAATTAAAGGCAGTGCCGAATTGAAAGAATTTTTGCACAGTCCGGTAGTGAAAGGAGAAATTAAATTTTCTTCTGTAACTGAAATTTTTGCTTCTGCTCAAAAAGAAACAAAAAGCTTGTTTCAATTGCTTTTAGTGAATAAAAGATTTGAGTTGTTGCAAGATGTTGCCATTCAATATAATGCTTTGCATGATGAACTTAACGGAATTGAAACGGCGGTAGTAACTACTGCATTTCCAATCACAACCGAGTTAGAAGCAAAAGTATTAGCAAAAATTGCAACCTTTTCAACTAAAAATATTACCATCCAAAATATTGTAGATCCAGCCATCATCGGAGGATTTATTTTACGAATGGGTGACAAACAATACAATGCATCTGTGGCAAACAGATTGCAAAATTTAAAAAGAGAATTTAGTAATTAATATCCCATTAAAGATATATCACAATGGCTGAAATTAAACCTGCTGAAATATCAGCAATATTAAAACAACAGTTATCTGGTTTTGAATCAGGTGCAACGTTAGAGGAAGTTGGAACAGTGCTTCAAGTAGGAGACGGTATCGCTCGTGTTTACGGATTATCAAACGCTCAATATGGAGAGTTAGTTCAATTCGAAAACGGATTAGAAGCTATCGTATTGAACTTAGAAGAAGACAATGTTGGGGTGGTACTTTTAGGACCATCAACAGGAATCAAAGAAGGTTCAACAGTAAAAAGAACACAACGTATCGCTTCTCTTAAAGTAGGAGAACAAGTAGTAGGTCGTGTTGTAAATACACTAGGAGAACCAATTGATGGTAAAGGTCCAATCGGTGGCGAATTATTTGAGATGCCATTAGAAAGAAAAGCGCCTGGAGTTATCTTCCGTCAACCAGTAACTGAACCATTACAAACCGGAGTAAAAGCAGTAGATGCAATGATTCCTGTAGGTCGTGGACAACGTGAGTTGGTTATTGGTGACCGTCAAACGGGTAAATCAACCGTTTGTATTGATACCATCTTAAATCAGAAAGAATTTTACGATGCAGGTCAGCCTGTATTCTGTATATATGTTGCAATTGGGCAAAAAGCTTCAACTGTAGCAGGAATCGCAAAAATGTTAGAAGAAAAAGGTGCAATGGCTTATACGGTTATTGTTGCTGCAAATGCTTCTGATCCAGCTCCAATGCAAGTATATGCTCCTATGGCAGGTGCTGCAATTGGGGAATATTTTAGAGATTCTGGTCGTCCAGCTTTAATTGTCTATGATGATTTATCTAAACAAGCTGTTGCTTATCGTGAGGTATCTTTATTATTAAGAAGACCACCAGGACGTGAGGCATACCCTGGAGACGTTTTCTACTTACACTCTCGTTTATTAGAAAGAGCTTGTAAAGTAATTAACAACGACGAAATCGCTAAAAACATGAACGACTTACCAGATTCTATCAAAGGAATCGTTAAAGGTGGTGGTTCGTTAACAGCGTTACCAATTATCGAAACGCAAGCGGGTGACGTTTCTGCTTATATCCCAACCAACGTAATTTCGATTACAGACGGACAAATTTTCTTAGATGGTGATTTATTCAACTCGGGAGTTCGTCCTGCAATTAACGTAGGTATTTCGGTATCGCGTGTTGGAGGTAATGCACAAATTAAATCAATGAAAAAAGTAGCAGGTACTTTAAAATTAGACCAAGCGCAATTCCGTGAATTAGAAGCGTTTGCAAAATTTGGTTCTGACTTAGATGCAGTTACTTTAAACGTAATTGAAAAAGGAAAAAGAAACGTTGAAATCTTAAAACAAGGTTTAAACTCTCCTTTTACAGTAGAAGATCAGGTGGCTATTATTTATGCAGGGTCTAAAAACTTGTTGAGAAACGTACCCGTTGTAAAAGTTAAAGAATTTGAAAAAGATTTCTTAGAATACTTAAACGCAAAACACAGAGATACATTAGAAGCACTTAAAGCAGGTAAATTTGATGACAACATCACTGACGTTTTAGAAAAAGTAGCGAAAGAAATTTCAGCGAAATATAATTAAAAAGTATATTGTATGATGTATATTGTATAATGCCAAAAGCAAATTACAATATACATTATACAATTTTTACAATATACAATTAATAAAAATGGCAAACTTAAAGGAAATACGTAATAGAATTACTTCTGTTTCATCTACGATGCAAATTACATCGGCGATGAAAATGGTTTCTGCTGCAAAGTTAAAAAAGGCACAAGATGCAATTACTGCAATGCGCCCTTATGCAGAAAAACTAACCGAACTATTACAAAACTTAAGTGCAACCCTTGAAGGAGAAGTTGGCGGTGCTTTTACAGCTCAAAGAGAAGTAAAAAAAGTACTTATCGTGGCAATTACGTCAAACAGAGGTTTGTGTGGCGCGTTTAATACCAATGTAATTAAACAAGCTAAATTAGTTGCGGATTCGCATCCAGGAAAACAAGTTGATATTTTTGCTATTGGTAAAAAAGGAAACGATGTGTTGCGTAAAACTAATAACGTAATCGAAGTTAACAATGTTATTTTTGACCAATTAACGTTTGAAAATGCTTCTGATATTGCACAACAGTTAATGGATAAATTTGTTGCCGGCGATTATGATAAAATCGAAATCGTGTACAACGAATTTAAAAATGCGGCAACTCAAATTGTAAGAACACAACAGTTTTTACCTTTAGCGCCTATTGTGGGTGGCGAAGTTGTAGCTTCTGATTATATTTTTGAACCTTCTAAAGAAGAAATTGTGTTGACTTTGATTCCAAAATCATTAAAAACACAATTGTACAAATCAATTAGAGATTCATTTGCAGCAGAACACGGAGCACGTATGACCGCAATGCATAAAGCAACCGATAATGCTACAGAATTAAGAGACCAATTAAAATTAACGTACAACAAAGCACGTCAAGCAGCTATTACAAACGAAATCTTAGAGATCGTTGGTGGAGCAGAGGCGTTGAAAAGCTAATTTTAAATTACATATTTATAGGAAGTCCCGATTTATTCGGGACTTTTTTTTGGTATATTTGTAAGAATCAAACTATTTTCCAATGAAAAAATACTGCGGTTTCTTCCTCTTACTTTTCACCATTTTTGGTCAGGCGCAACAGCTTCGTTTAGAAGACATTATGAAAGGCGACGAATTCATCGGGCACCAACCTTCAAATCACCGTTGGTCTATCGATGGGCAAACCGTATTATTCGATTGGAATCCAAATAACGAAATAGGAAATAGTACTTATTTCTGGAATACTTCGTTAAAAGCACCTCAAAAAGTAACCACCTCAAATCCTGTTTATGATGTTGATTTCATGGCAACGCAAAGAGCATATGATGTGGTGTATTATACCAATCAAGGGGTTTTGTATGCGTATACCAAATCCACAAAAAAGGCTAAGAAAATCATCCAATCGGCTGACCGAATTAGTGCAGTGCAAAGAAGTACCCATCCAAATATTCTATTTTTTCAGCAAAACAGAAATCTATACCAATTCAATACCAAAGATTTTTCGATGGTGATGTTGACCAATTTTAAATCGGGAAAAGAAAATAAATCAAAAGCAGAAGATTCGTTTTTAAAAGACCAACAAAAGGAATTATTTCAATTTGTGCGCGATGAAGCAAAAGCAGACGATTGGTATGCAGCACAATCCAAATCCAAAAAAGAGAAGTTTCCGAAAGAAATTTTCTATGATAAATCAGTAGTAGAACAAGTAAAAGCATCGCCCGATGGAAAATTTGTAACGTTTCGACTTTCAGATTATCCTACTGAAACTGCAACTAATGTTGAGAATTTCATTACCGATGATGGGTTTACCCAAAGTGATAAAGCACGTGCAAAAGTTTCGACAGCTAATTTCAGTAAACACAAATTCGGAATTTTCAATGTTGCAAAAGACACCACGTATTACGTTTCGTTTGCCCATTTAACAGGAATCAAAGACGCACCAAAATACTATCAAGACTTCGAAAATCTAAAAGACAAATCGGATTATGAAACCGCAATTGTCATGATGAGTCCAGTGTACAGCCAAGACGGAAAAAATGCGGTGTTAGAAATCAGAAGTCAAGACAACAAGCACCGCTGGATCGTGCAATTGGATGTAGCTTCAGGAACAATCACCGAATTAGAGCACCAAAACGACGATGCTTGGATTGGCGGACCAGGAATTCCGGGCTATAGTTTTAGTGGCGGAACATTGGGTTTCATTGATAATTCGACTTTTTATTTTCAATCGGAAGTAACGGGGTTTTCGCATTTGTACACGTATAATTTGAAAACCAAGAAAAAAGAAACGGTAACAAAAGGCAATTGGGAAGTTCGTGAAGTAACATTATCCAACGATAAAAAATCATTTTACATCACCACTACCACCACGCATCCCGGTAACAGAAGTTTTTATAAATTGGACATCGCTTCCAAAAAAATGACCGAAATTCTAACGAATGAGGGCAATTACGAAGTAGAACTATCTCCCGATGAAAAAACGCTTTTGGTACGCTATTCGTATAAAAACAAACCTTGGGAATTGTATGTGGGTGCTAACAAACCAAATGCCGAATTGAAACAAATTACGTTTTCCACTACGCCAGAATTTAAAAAATACAATTGGAAAACGCCAGAAGTCATTACGTTTAAAGCCGAAGATGGAACGACAGTTTATGCTCGTTTATACCAACCAAAAACGGAAAACAAGAACAAAGCCGCCGTTATTTTTGTACACGGCGCAGGATATTTGCAAAACGCACACAATTATTGGAGCACCTACCACAGAGAATACATGTTTCACAATTTGCTAACCGATTTGGGTTACACCGTTTTAGATATCGATTACAGAGCGAGTGATGGTTATGGTCGCGATTTTAGAACCGGAATTTACCGTCATATGGGCGGAAAAGATTTATCGGATCAATTGGATGGAAAGAATTATTTGGTGCAAAATTTAGGCATTGACACCAACCGAGTGGGAATATACGGAGGTTCGTATGGCGGATTCATCACCTTGATGGCATTGTTGTCCAAACCAGGCGAATTCAAAGCAGGAGCGGCCTTGCGTTCGGTAACCGATTGGGCGCATTACAATCATGGGTATACTTCAAACATTTTGAATTTTCCAGAAACCGATCCGGATGCTTATAAAAAAAGTTCGCCCATTTATTTTGCGGATAATTTACAAGACAAGTTAGTAATGCTTCACGGAATGGTAGACGATAACGTGCAATTTCAAGACATTGTTCGATTGACACAACGCTTCATTGAACTGGGTAAAAAAGATTGGGATTTAGCTGTGTTTCCAGTAGAAGCGCACGGATTTAAAAGAACTTATTCTTGGGTAGACGAATACCAAAGAATTTTAAATTTATTCAACGAAAATTTATTAGAAAAATAAAATGCAGCAGTTAATTGAATTGACTACAATTGATGAAATGATGGAGCACTTTTCCCTCATTCAACAACTCTACCCCGATTATTCGACCGAAAAGTACCAGGATTTATTGAGCGCCATGCTTCCGAATAATTACAAACAGTTAATTGTCGTAGAAAACGGAATTACGATAGCTTTGGCAGGATTTTGGATAGGAACTAAACTATGGAGTGGAAAATATCTAGAAATGGATAACGTAGTGGTGCATGAAGATTTTCGTTCGAACGGAATTGGAAGTATTATGACCAACTATTTGAATCAGAAAGCCATTGATGAAGATTGTAAGATGATTGTTTTAGATGCTTTTTCTACAAATTTTGGCGCACACAAATTTTATATGAATCATGGTTTTGTGCCGAAAGGATTTCATTTCATCAAATTTTTAAATTAAAAAACATGAAGCGATTACTTTTACTACTATTTTCGATAACAATGATAAGCTGTTCAAGTCAGAAAAAAGCCCTTCAAGAAACCCTTCAAGCTTCTTTTGAAACTTGGGTCGCAGGTGTGCGTGGTGGTGGAAGTGGCATCAATTTTTATGTTGATTTGAAAACACCATTAAACAAAGAAATCGAACTTAAAAAAGTAATTTTCAGAGGATATGAGGTTCCTTTTGAGAAAATGGATGACCTTCATTTTATCGCAAGAATAAAAACCGAAGGCAATCAACAAAAATTTGACGGTGACGATTCCCAAATTTACACCAGTCCTAAAAATGCTTTAACCTTAGCGGAAAACGAGGCTATTTTACTATTTTCAGAAAAGGGAAAAGAATTTAATGTTAAAATGAAACAGGTTACCGAAAAACCAATGCTCGAATATCCTTCGGCAAAACCAAAGTTTTAATTACATTTGTTAATCTAAAAATTAGGGATGAGTCTTTATAAAAGTCTTTTTAAACAAACTGCAATTTATGGCTTAGCAACGGTTTTGCCCAGAATTATAAGTTTTATTCTGAATCCAATTCTCGTTTATTATCTAACCGATAATAGCGAAATGGGGGAAGTATCCGTAATTTTTTCGTATTTGGTTTTTTTCAATGTTGTGATGTCTTATGGAATGGAAACGTCTTTCTTTCGTTTTTATAATTCAGAATCCGATAAAAGTAAAGTCATTTCAACGGCTACTATTTCTATGTTTTGGTCTACCATTGCATTTTTTGCTTTATTGTTGCTTTTCAGGAAAAACTTAGCGCTTTGGTCAAAAATCAATGTGGAATACATCGTTTTCACCATTTGGATTTTAGCTTTAGACGCGTTGGCGATTATTCCTTTTTCTAAAATTAGAGCCGAAAGCCGTCCTGTAAAATATGCAGTAATTAAGATTTCAAACGTATTGATTTACTTGTTATTGAACATTTTTTTCTTGGCATTTTTACCCAAATTAGCCGCCAATTCAAATAATGTATTGCTACAAACCATCTATTACAATGATTTTCAAGTTGGTTATGTATTTATTTCTGGATTAATAGCCAGTTTGGTCACATTACTATTCGTTTTGCCCGATTATTTCAAAATCAAATGGCAGTTTGATACTGATTTATGGAAGAAAATGATGCAGTATGGTTTGCCTATTCTTGTGGCCGGAATTGCTTTTGCCATTAACGAGCATTTTGATAAAATTCTTTTGGATTGGATGCATGTGGATATGGCCGATATTGGAGCCTATTCTGCTTGTTATAAAATAGGAATGTTTATGGTGTTGTTTAGAACAGCCTATACCTTAGGAATCGAACCCTTTTTCTTCAGTCATGCTAAGAATGAAAATGCGCCACAAACTTATGCTACAATTACGAAATATTTTGTCATTTTTGGATCCTTCATTTGTTTAGGGGTTATTGTTTTTGCCGATGTAATAAAATTATTTTTAGTCCCAAAAGAAAGCTATTGGACCGCAATGGAGATTGTGCCTTTAATTGTTTTGGCCAATTTCTTCTTAGGCATTTACACCAATTTATCCGTTTGGTACAAACTGATCGATAAAACGAAGATTGGAGCTTATATTTCAATCGTAGGGGCAATAGTAACCTTAGCGTTAAACGTACTTTTAATTCCAATAATTAGTTACATGGGTTCGGCAATTGCCACTATTTTCGCTTATGGAACCATGATGTTTATTTCCTATTATATGGGACAAAAGAAATATCCAATTCCCTATGATAAAAAATCGATTTTCACGTATTTAGGATTAGCCATTGTGCTTTCTGGAATTTCATTTTATGTGCCTATTTTACGCGAAACGTATCTATTTGGTATTGCCTCAATATTCTTTTTTGCTTACTTTGTCTACCGAAACGAAAAAGAAACTATTTTAAAGATCATCAGAAGAAAATAATATGCAAATTAAAATCATCAACAAATCGAGTCACGAGTTGCCCAATTATGAAACCATTGCTTCGGCAGGAATGGATTTACGTGCGAATATTTCAGAACCCATCAATTTAAAATCATTAGAAAGAACCATAGTAAAAACCGGACTTTTTATTGAATTGCCTATTGGTTTTGAAGCGCAGGTGCGACCAAGAAGTGGTTTAGCGGCTAAAAAAGGAATCACCGTTTTAAATTCGCCAGGTACAGTTGATGCCGATTATCGTGGAGAAATTGGTGTGATTTTAGTAAATTTATCCCATGAAGACTTCGTAATTGAAAACGGAGAACGCATTGCACAATTAATCATCGCCAAACACGAACGCGCCGAATGGCTTGAAGTAACCGAATTATCAGAAACCTCAAGAGGCGAAGGCGGTTTTGGTAGTACGGGGGTGAAATAGCCCCCTAGCCCCCAAAGGGGGAATGGACAAAATTGTGTATATAGTTTATAATAAAATGTTGAATTCATAAAATCCTATTGACCCCTAATAGGAATTCCCCCTTCGGGGGTTAGGGGGCTTATATGAAAATAATAGTACCAATGGCAGGACGAGGTTCTCGTCTTCGCCCACACACGTTAACCATTCCAAAACCATTAATTCCTGTTGCAGGAAAACCAATCGTTCACCGATTAGTAGAAGATATTGCAGGCGTCTTAAATCAGAAAATTGATGAAGTAGCCTTTATTATTCATGAGAGTTTTGGCGCAAAAGTCGAAGCCGATTTAATTGCAATTGCTCAAAAATTAGGGGCAAAAGGAACCATTTATTACCAAAATGAAGCATTAGGAACAGGTCATGCCATTATGTGTGCCAAAGAATCTTTAGACGGCCCAGCGGTTATTGCCTATGCAGATACGTTAATCCGTGCCGATTTTGATTTGGATACTTCGGCCGATAGCGTAATTTGGGTAAAACAAGTAGATCAACCCGAAGCTTTTGGCGTGGTAAACTTAAACACTAATGGTGAAATCATCGAATTGGTAGAAAAACCAAAAGAATTTGTGTCGGATTTAGCAGTAATTGGAATTTACTATTTCAAAGATGTTGCCGTGTTGAAAAACGAATTACAATCGGTGTTAGACAATAACATTATTCACGGTGGCGAATACCAAATTAACGATGGTATTAAACAAATGATGGCAAAAGGCATGAAATTTGTTCCTGGTAAAGTAGACGAATGGATGGATTGCGGCAATAAAGACGTTACGGTGGAAACCAATACAAGAATGCTCGGATTTTTACATAACGATGGCGAACATTTAATTGATTATGGTGTAAAACAAGAAAATTCGACCATTATTCCTCCTTGTTACATTGGAGAAGATGTGGTCTTAATTAACGCTACGGTGGGCCCAAATGTTTCGTTGGGCAAAGGCTGTCATGTCATTGATTCTACTATAAAAAATAGTTTGGTTCAAACTCATTCACATATTACAAATGCCAAATTAGACAATGCTATGATTGGAAATCATGCGAGTTTTGATGGTAATTTTACAAGTATTAGTATCGGAGATTATTCGGTGTTAGAATAGATGCTAAATAAAAAACACATAGTTTTTATTGTTTTCCTGCTTTTTAGTTTTGGAAACTACACTTTTGCACAACAAAATCCAGAAGACATTGCGTTAGAAGAAAATAAAACAGAAGATTATTTTTTTGAAGCTCTCGCACAACGGGGTATTGAAAATTATGATAAAGCTATTGTGGCTATCCAAAAATGTTTAGAAAAAGAACCTAAAAACCCTGCTTTTTTATATGAGTTAGGTAAAAATCAATTGGATGCAAAAGATTATGTCGCTGCCGAAATAACTTTTAAAAGCGCCGTTGAAATCGACAATAAACAACGCTGGTATTGGAACGGACTCTATGATGTTTACTATCAAACGAAAGATTTTCAAAAATCGATTCCTGTTGTTGAAAAATTAATTGAATTTGACCCAAACATGCGAGAAGATTTGGTGTCTTTATTCATGAATACCAATCAAAAAGACAAAGCATTACAATTGATTAAAGAAATTGAAGCGACTTCAAATTTGACAAAAACTATGGAATTCTATAAATTAAAATTAGAATCCACGGCTGAATTTGCAACGCCCAAAAAAGAACAATTAGAAAAAGGCATCAAAGAGCATCCAAAATACGAACAAAATTATATCGATTTAATTTCGCTCTATTTAAGTTTTAACCAAGAAGAAAAAGCATTTGAAGTTGCTAAAGTATTGGAAAAAGAAATTCCCAATTCAGATTGGGCTCACGTAAGTTTAGTTAAGTTTTATTTGGCTAGTAATGATGGAATTAACGCTTCAAAATCGATGTTTAAGGTATTGATGAATAGTAAAATCGATTTAAAAATTAAGCATCGTGTGTTTAATGAATTCTTAATTTTTGCTATTCAAAACCCGACTTTTTTTACCGATGTTGATGCTGCAATTCCTTATTTTGATAACGATCCTGAAGTTGCTGTTGCTAAAGAAGTTGCTAAATTCTTTTGGAAAAAAAGCGATTTAGAAAAGGCAATTTATTATTTTGAAATAGCCATCAAGAAAAGTCAGGATGATATTGAAAGTCTCAATTATTTTTTAGAAGTGCTGCAACAAAAACAAGATTATCAGCGTTTAGTTGTTAAAGCAACAGAATGCATAGAATTATTTCCAACTCAACCTAATTATTACTTTTATGCAGGATTGGGTTATAATCAATTGAAAAATTATAAAAAAGCTAAAGAGAATTTAGAAAACGGCCTAGATTTTGTAATAGAAGATCTAAAGCTCGAAGCTAATTTTTATGAACAGTTAGTAATTAGTTGCGAATTTTTAAATGATCTCAAAGCTAAGCAATTGTATGCTTCTAAATTAAAACAAATCAAGTAATGAAATATATTGTATCTGCCTTTTTTGTGTTATTAGTAATCGGATGTAAATCAAAACAAATGGTTGCCACAGCTGCAGCAAGTGATGCCACAGAAGTATCCAAAATAATTAACGGCCATTATGCAAATAATACTGATTTTAAAACGTTAAACATAAAAGCAAACGCTAGATATGAAGACGAAAAGCAAGCACATTCCATGAATGCAGATATCCGAATTAAAAAAAATGAAATCATTTGGATTAACATCAAAATACTCGGTTTTCCAATGGCGAAAGCTTTGATTACTCCAACTAAAGTGAGCTATTATGAAAAATTAAATAACACTTATTTTGAAGGCGATTTTACCATGCTAAGTAATTGGCTTGGCACCGATTTGGATTTTACAAAAGTGCAAAATTTGTTTTTGGGAAAAGCCATAGACGACATGTCAAAGGGAAAATGGATTTCAGAAATTACGGAAAAAATGTTTAAATTATCAAAATCAACCACTTCTGATGTTTCCAAAGATTTTTATTTTGAAGCGGCTAATTTTTTACTTAAAAAAGAAACTATAACACAAGCCAGTCAAAATAGGGTTTTGGAAATTCAATATCCTTCTTACAAAGAAGTTGAACGTATGTTTTTGCCCAATGAAATTAACATCAAGGCTGCCCAAAAAGACAGAATTGCAATTGATATAGCCTATAAAAACACCACTTTTAATGAAAATTTAAGTTATTCATTTTCAATTCCTAGTGATTACCGAGCAATTCAAATCGATTAATTTTTTATTTTAGTAAAACAAAACTACCTTTGTTAAAAACCAATGCGCATGAACCAATTTTTAAAAATACTTTTTTTCTTTTTTATTACCTCTATGGCTTTCGCTCAACCTTCAGAGCAACAAAAATTAGAGCAAAGAAAAGAGCAAATTCTGAATGAAATTGCTGAAAAAAAAGCACGATTAGAGTCGGAAAAGAAAAAGGAAAAATCGGTATTAAAGCAAATTGATCAACAAAAAGGACTTATTGCACTGCGTCAAAAATTATTAAATACAACAGCAAAACAAACCCGTTTGTTAACAGATAATATCTATTTGACCCAACTCGAAATGAATAAATTAAATAGAGAGTTATCCGTATTGAAAGATGATTATAAAAAAATGATTGTAAAATCATATAAAAGTAGAAACGAACAAAGCAGGGTAATGTTTGTGCTTTCTTCCCAAGATTTTTTACAGGCGTATAAGCGCATTCAATACATGAAGCAATATGCCGATTTTAGAAAAATGCAAGGTGATGAAATTAGAACCAAACAACAAAAACTAGAATCTGCGGAACAAAAACTGCAAACCAATAAAAAAGAAAAGGAAAAGGTTTTAGTAGAAACGGAACAAGAGAAAAAAGAATTGGAAAAAGAAAAACAAGAGCAAGAACGCCTTGTAAAATCGATCCAAAAAGATAAAAAACAAATTGCAGCTGAAATTGATAAAAAGCAAAAAGAAGCCAAGCAAATAGACCGTCAAATTAAGAAAATTATTGCTGATGAAATTGCGGCAGCGAATAAAAGAAATGCTGCAAAAACTGGGACTACAGCTCCAAAAGCTGGGACCAAAGAAGCTACAAAATTTGTACTTTCTGCCGAAGGGAAAGTGTCATCCGATAATTTTAAAGCCAACAAAGGGAATTTGCCTTGGCCTGTGGTTAAAGGTAACATTTCGCAACGATATGGTGACCAACCGCATCCAGTTCATAAAAATTTAACCGTTCACAATAGTGGTATTGAAATTACTACTGAACCAGGAGCTTCCGCTCGAGCAGTTTTTGCCGGCGAAGTGTTGCAAGTACAAGTAATTTCGGCAAATAATAAAGCGGTTTATATTCAGCATGGAGATTTTATTACGGTTTATCTAAATTTATCATCGGTAAGCGTGAGTAAAGGTCAAAAAGTGAGCATTAAACAGAATATTGGAAGAATTCATACCGATGCCTCAGGTAAAGCAGTGATTAAGTTTTTAGTGTTACAAAACACCACTACGCTAAACCCTACATCTTGGTTAAATATGTAACAATAATGAGGTCAGAAGGCCTCATTTTTTTTGAATCATAATTTCTAGTACTTTTACATTTCAATCGTATACCATGAATGCAGCTCACATTAAAATTCTTCACATCGATAGTAATCATCCGTTACTTTGGGAACAACTAGAACAAGCGGGTTTTCAAAACGAAGCTGATTTCATTTCGTCTAAAGAAGAAATTGAAGCTAAAATTGAAAACTATCAGGGTATTGTTATAAGAAGTCGTTTTAAAATTGACCAAACATTTATTGAAAAAGCCACAAATTTGCAATTTATTGCTCGTGTTGGTGCAGGATTAGAAAGTATCGATTGTGAGTATGCAATGCAGCGAGGAATAAACTTAATTGCCGCGCCAGAAGGCAATGCAAATGCAGTAGGCGAACAAGCTATAGGAATGTTGTTATCGCTTTTTAATCATCTGAATAAAGCAAATAGCGAAGTAAAAGATGGCCAATGGATTCGTGAAGGCAATCGCGGACATGAATTCGAAGGAAAAACCATTGGAATTATAGGTTATGGAAACATGGGAAAATCGTTTGCTAAAAAATTGCGCGGTTTTGATGTAACGGTTATTTGTTATGATATTTTACCCAATTTAGGCGATGAAAATGCTACACAAGTTTCATTGGCCAAACTTCAAGAAAGAGCTGATGTTTTGAGTTTGCACACACCTTGGACAACGGAGACGGATAAAATGATTAATGCTGATTTTATTAATCGATTTAAAAAATCATTTTGGTTCATTAATACGGCTCGAGGAAACTCGGTAGTAACCGAAGATTTAGTCGAGGCGTTGAAATCAGGAAAAATTTTAGGAGCCGGTTTAGACGTTTTGGAATATGAAAAAGTTTCTTTTGAAACCCTTTTTGAAGGAGAAACCCCCAAACCACTTGATTATTTATTGCAAGCAGACAATGTACTATTAACACCTCATATTGCAGGTTGGACAGTAGAAAGTCATCAAAAATTAGCTCAAACTATAGTAGATAAAATCATTGCTTTGTATTAAAAGCAATATGCTCTGAATTTTTTTACTGATTAGTAAAATTATTTATTATATTCGTATTCTAAATTAAAAAATCAAAATTATGGAAGTAACTAACCCAAACGAAAATTGGAATCAACCTCAAGCATCTCATCAAGAAAATAAAAAAATTGCAGCTGGAGTTTGTGCGCTTTTAATTGGTGGAATTGGAGTTCACAAATTCATCTTAGGATACAACAAAGAAGGAGTTATACAAATTCTTTTATCTGTCGTAAGTTGTGGAATTTTAGGTATTATCCCTTTTATAGAGGGAATTATTTATTTAACTAAATCTGATAGTGATTTTTATCAGACTTATCAAGTTAATAAAAAAGGATGGTTTTAATTTCCATTGAGCAATAATAATTTTATAGTATACAGAATTTTAGGTATTACAGGTGCATTGATAACACTTGTAATGCCTTTTATTTTAGGGTTAAACAATACGGGTAATAAACTAGAACACGAACAATCATTTTGCCCATTAAAAGCAACTACAGGTTTTCCATGCCCGTCTTGTGGAATTACAAAATCAATGGTTTATTTTTATGATGGTAATTTAGTGAAGAGTTTGGGTTACCATCTTTTTGGGCCCATAGTAGTCGGTTTTTGTATCTTTATGATTGTGCTTTTTTTAGTTGAAATTAAAACCAAGAAAGTATATTTTAGAAAATGGTTTTTTAATAGAAAATTAGCCTACTTTTTAGCCGTTTTTTTGATAGGCTATCATATCATTAGATTGTTCATTTTTGTTCAAGAACATTCATGGAATGAAATAGTAAAACAAAGTATTTGGAGATAAAAAAAAGCTAATCAATTTGATTAACCTTTTTCTTTACGTTCTAGTTCTGCTTGAAATTCTTCCATAACCGGTTTTACAGTACTTTCGGGTAAATCGGCAATTTTGATATACATTAAACCGTCTACTGAATTATTAAACAAAGGATCTACGTTAAATGCAACTACGCGCGCATTTTGCTTAATGTACTTTTTAATTAACACTGGCAAACGAAGACTCCCTGGTTCTACTTCATCAATAATTTTATCAAACTTATTCAAGTCAGCTTCAGTTTCGTTGAATACAAAATCTTTATCGGCATCTTTAAGTTTTACCTTATATTCTTTTTTTGGATGCACATATTGCGCAATATAAGGGTCGTAATAGTGCGATTTCATAAATTCAATCATCAGCGATTTTGAAAAATCAGAAAATTGATTACTGATACTTACGCCTCCCATTAAATATTTATGTTCTGGATAACGCAATGTGGTGTGCACAATACCTTTCCATAATAGAAAAAGCGGCATTGGTTTTTGCTGGTATTCCGAAATAATGAAAGCCCTGCCCATCTCAATGGATTGACTCATCATGCTGTGCAATTCTGGCTCAAATCGGAACAATTCATGCAAATAAAAACCTTCAATACCATATTTTTTATAAATTCCATCGCCAAGTCCCATTCGGTAGGCTCCTGCAATCATCTGTGCATCGTCATCCCATAAAAACATATGGTGATAGTATTGATCATATTTGTCAAGGTCAATAGCTTCATTAGTACCTTCGCCCACTTCTCTAAATGTAATTTCACGCAAACGACCAATTTCATGTAAAATATTCGGAATTTTTTCAGCAGTTGTTAAAAAAACTTGATAATTTTTACTTTGTAACAATCTAAAATCTCCTTCTTTTAACGCATTTATTTCCTCAATTATTTCGCCGTGATTTGCTGGTTTTACAATTTGTTTTGGAGGTTTAGTAGAAGATAATTTAGGCAAGTGTAATTTAGAATCATCATTTTCAAAAGCATTAGAAAGCATGTAGGTTTTTTTTCTTAAAAACTCGCCATAAGCCTCAATATCTTGGTATTCGTTTTGTTCTGCTACCGATATTGGCTTTCCAATTCTAACCTTAATTATGCGATCTTTTTGGGTGTGCAATTCACTTGGTAATTTAGCCGTTCTAAATGTGTCATTAATTTTTGACAAGAAATAAAACAAACGACTATTTTTAGCATGAAAATAGATTGGAACAACAGGCACTTGTGCTTTTCTAATTACTTTTATTGCGCCTTCTTCCCACGGTTTATCTACTACTAATTTGCCATCTTTGTAAGTAGAAACTTCTCCCGCAGGAAACATCCCAAGTGGTTTCCCATCACTTAAATGACGCAACGTTTCTTTAATGCCCACCACGCTCGATTTAACATCTTTATGATTTTCAAACGGATTTACCGGCATAATAAACGGTTTCAATGGGGCAATACGGTGCAATAGAAAATTAGCAATTATTTTAAAATTGGGTACCCGCTCAAGCATTAACTTTAATAGTAATATACCGTCTACGCCTCCAAGCGGATGGTTTGATATGGTAATATAAGCTCCGTCTTTTGGTAAACGTTTTAAATCTTCTTCCGGAATTTCAAATTTTATTTGTAAATCGTCTAAAATTGCATTTAAAAAGGCAACATCTTTTAAGTGTTTGTTTCGGTCATATAGTTTATTAAGCGCAGAAATTTTAAGCACTTTCATCAATATCCAGCCCGAAAATGTTCCGAAAATTCCATATTTATCGGCGTTAATAGCCTTTGCAACTTCTTTAGCAGTAACTAACCCCATTTATTTTTGTTTATTGAGCAAGAAACAAAGATAGCAATTCTATTGAATTGATGGCTCAAAGAATTTATAATTAAAATAAGAAATTTGTGATATTTTTGAATACTACTTTTTTAAAAAACGTTCACCTGAATCTTTAATATTAAAATCCTTTTTACTACTTTTGGTCAAAAGCTAAGACAAGATATGAAAATCATCTCTTACAATGTAAATGGGATTCGTGCAGCCATCACAAAAGGATTTTTAGAATGGTTACAACAAGCGAATCCAGATGTAATTTGTTTGCAAGAAATAAAGGCTACAGAAGATCAAATCCCTAAAATTGAAATTGAAGCCGCCGGATATCCCTACCAATATTATTTTCCAGCAGAAAAAAAAGGCTATAGTGGCGTAGCAATATTGTCCAAAATTGCACCTAATAATGTAGTTTTTGGAACAGGAATACCTCATATGGATTTTGAAGGACGAAATTTACGTTTAGATTTTGATACGCTTTCGGTAATGAGTTTGTATTTGCCTTCTGGTACGAATATTGATAGACTTGAGCATAAGTTTATGTATATGGATGATTTTCAAAATTATGTTAATCATTTGAAGAAGGAAATTCCTAATTTGGTGATTTGTGGCGATTATAATATTTGTCATGAAGCTATTGATATTCATGATCCAATTAGAAATGCAAAAATTTCTGGATTTTTACCCGAAGAACGCGCTTGGTTAGATGGATTTATGAAAAGTGGTTTTGTAGATACTTTTCGGCATTTGAACAAAGAACCACACAATTATAGTTGGTGGAGCTATAGAGCAAATGCTCGAAATAATAATAAAGGATGGAGAATCGATTATTGCTTGGCGGCCGAACCTTTGAAAGAAAAAATTCAAAGAGCCTTAATTTTACCCGAAGCTAAACATTCAGACCATTGCCCTGTTTTAGTAGAAATAAAATAAAAATCAATTAATCAAAAACGAAAATACAGATGATTAGAAAAATTGCCTTAGCCATTGTAGTACTTAGTTTAACTACTTCGTGTGTTTCAAAAAAAATCTATCAAGATTTAGAAAACAAATATGCCGATTTGAAGAAAGAGCATAACGCACTTTCAGATGAAAATGGCGTTTTGAAAGCCAGTAAGAACCAATTGGAAATAGACAAAACCAATTTACAAACCGAATTGGATAAAACAAAAGCAGAACGCGATAAACTAGCCTCAGACTATGCTGCTACTAAGAAAAGTTTAGATAATTTAAAAGATTCTTACGCTGCTTTAGAAAAAGACAGCAATGAAGCATTAGAAACAAATATCAATAAAAATCGTCAATTGCTAGCCGAATTAGAAGCCAAACAAAAAGCACTAACAACCGAACAAGATCGATTGAATAAATTGAAAAAAGACTTAGAAACATCTTCTAAGCGATTGGCCGAATTGGAAAAAATGATGGCTGATAAAGATGCGGCGATGAAAAAATTAAAAGAAACACTTACAAAATCATTGAAAGCATTTGAAGGAAAAGGATTAACCGTAACAGAAAAAGATGGGAAAGTATATGTTTCTATGGAAAACAAATTATTGTTTGAATCAGGAAGCTGGACCGTTGGTGCTGAAGGGAAAAAAGCGGTGGATTTGGTTGGTAAAGTTTTAGGAGATAATCCAGAAATTTCAGTTTTAATTGAAGGACATACCGATAATGATAAAATCACTGGTTCAATAGGTGGTGGTGTAGAGAACAACTGGGATTTATCTACCAAGCGTGCTACAGCAATTGTGAATATTTTATCGGCTAATGCCAAAGTTAAAAAAGAAAATTTAACAGCAGCTGGTCGTGGTGAATATGCTCCATTGTTATCTAATGAAACTGCTGAAGGAAAAGCTAAAAACAGAAGAATAGAAATTATTTTAACGCCTAAGTTAGATGAAATTTCAAAAATGTTGAACGAGTTGTAATTCTCAAAGGTCGTCATTTCGACGAAGGAGATATCACATAATACTATTTTTCAAAAAAGTTCAAAGAATTTCTTTGGACTTTTTTCTTTTTAATAACCTATACTACTTTGTATCTTTGCTACTTAATATTTAATAATGAACCTTACAACATTACCCAATACCAATTTAAAAGTCAGTAAAATCTGTTTAGGAACGATGACTTTTGGTAATCAAAATACTGAAAGTGAAGCACACAGCCAATTGGATTATGCGCTTGAAAACGGAATTAATTTTATTGATTCAGCCGAAATGTATCCTATTGGTGGCAACGCCCAAATTTTTGGAAGTACTGAACGGTTCATTGGCACATGGATTCGAAAAATTGGCCTTTCGGAACGAGAAAAATTGGTAATCGCGACTAAAATTGCGGGTCCAAATAGAGGTTTGGAGTACATTCGTCAACCATTAGATTTTTCTAAAAAGAGCATTCACGAAGCAGTAGAATTGAGTTTAAAATACCTTCAAACTGATTATATTGATTTATATCAAATGCACTGGCCCGAGCGGGTGATGAACATGTTTCAAAAACGAGGTGTTCAGGAATTAGACCCAAAATGGCAAGACAATATTTTTGAGGTATTAACGGTTTATGATGGATTGATTAAAGAAGGAAAAATCAAACACATTGGGGTTTCTAATGAAAATCCGTGGGGTGTGATGCGTTTTTTAATGGAAAGCGAAAAGCACGGATTGCCAAGAATTTCAACGATACAAAATCCGTTTTCATTGTTAAACAGATTGTACGAAGTGGGTTTATCAGAAATTGGCATGCGAGAAAACGTTGGGTTGTTAGCTTATTCTCCGTTAGGATTCGGTTATTTAACAGGAAAACATTTGAACGGAATTGAAAAAAATTCGAGATTGGATTTGTTTCGAAATTTCAACCGTTACACAAACGAAAATTGTTTCAAAGCCACTAAATTATATAAGGAATTAGCAGAGGCAAATGGATTGACATTGACACAAATGGCCATTGCGTTTGTGCATCGTCAAAAATTTGTAACGTCAACAATTATTGGTGCTACAAGCATGGAACAATTAAAAGAAAACATTCAAGCTTTTGATGTTGTTTTATCGGATGAATTAGTTGCTGAAATTGAGAAAATTCAGGAATTAATTCCGAATCCTGCGCCTTAAATTATTGTTTGATAATTTTTGATGTTGCAGTCAGACCACTTTGTGTTTCCACAGTAACTAAATACATTCCTTTGGCTAAACTTGTTATGTTTACTGCGTTTGAATCTATGTTTTGAATATCTTGATTAAAAACGACCTTACCAGTTAGGTCGGCAATAGAAATATTTTGTAATGCCAAATTATTGTTATTCTTGATGTATAATTCATTAGTAGCTGGATTTGGAAAAATAGTAACTTGACTTTCGTTAAGAGATGGCGTACTGAGTGAAGTATCTACTAATTTTGAAACAGAAGTGCCATTTGTAACATATAATTCACCGTTAACGTCTTCGCCAAAAGAAGTAATTACACCTGGCAAGTTTACATTCCAAGTAATCACACCTGAAGCGTCAACAAGTCCTATTTCCGCGGTACAATAATCGGCAAAAATATATTTGTTTGCAAGATTTGGATATAAAGTACCAGTGTAAAAATAACCACCGGTGATGGAACATCTGCCATTGGAACCATAAACATAATCTGTAAAAGGCGCAACTGTGTTCGCAAATGTTGGGCAACCACTTGTGCTAAAAACAGAAGTTCCTTCATAACATCGCCAGCCATAATTTAAACCTATATTAGGTAAAGGGAATGTTGTTTTATTGATTTCTTCACGAGTACTCTGACCAACATCAGCTATCCATAAATCTCCGTTTAATCTATTAAATGAATATTTCCATGGATTGCGTAAACCAATTGCCCAAATTTCGCGAAGACCAGCAGTGGTCGCATAAGGATTAGTTGATGGAATACCATAATTTAATGACCCAAAAGTAGTATCAACATCTATTCGAAGCATTTTACCTAACATTACTCTACTAGGAAAATTAGGATCTATAGTCATGTTTTGAGAATATCCCTGTGGATCACCGCCACTTCCACCATCACCCAATCCGATGTATAAAAAACCATCGCGCCCAAATGCTAAACTCCCACCATTATGATTATTGAATGGTTGGTCCACAGTCATTAAAATGGTAGCAGTAGTATTGGCTATATCTGGATTAGCAGAAACACTATATCTGGCAATAATAGTGTCGCCAGCAGTGTTCGTGTAATTGATATAAAAGAAACCATTAGTAGCATAATTAGGATGAAAAGCCAATCCAAGTAAACCTTGCTCACTTAAAGTACTCAATCCAGTAACAGTTAAAAATGGTGTAGCATTGATCGTTCCGTTCGAATTAACAATTCGAATTAAACCTCCTTTTTGAACTACAAATAGGCGAGAATCGGCCGGCGGATGAACTAGCGCTACTGCATTGGATAAACCTGTGGCAAAAGTTTGTACAGCTACCGTTTGCGCTGAAACCGAAAAAGCAAAAAGTGTAATGATAAAGAGTATAATTTTTTTCATTGACAATATATTAGAAGTTCAAATTTAGTTTATTTAGTCAAATAATATTAACAAAAATAAAAGCGAACGAAAAAAATAGATGAATTAAATCCCTAAAATAATCTTTGCAATCGTAAAATAGGTTAGAATTCCTATAATATCGTTACTTGTAGTAATAAACGGTCCAGTAGCTAAAGCGGGGTCAACGCCATATTTATTTAAGATGATTGGAATGAACGTTCCAATTAATGATGCAATGATAATTACAGTAAGTAGTGCAATTGAAACAGTATAACCTACATGAATTTCATAGCCAAGTAAGAAATAACTTCCTAAAAGCAAAATTACTGATAAGATAATTCCGTTCAATAAACTTAGTGAAAGTTCTTTTAATAAGCGTTCGATAATAGGACCAATAATGGTGTTATTTGCCAAACCTTGCACAATAATTGCCGAAGATTGCACACCTACATTTCCAGCCATCGCAGCAATCAATGGGGTAAAGAAAAATAATTCGGGATGAAGTTTCATTACAGGTTCAAAAATTCCTAAAACATGCACCGAAATAAATCCGCCAAATAATGCCAATACCAACCATGGTAAACGCGCTTTTGTGAGTTCAAGTATACTATCATCGGCCTCAACGTCTTGTGAGATACCCGCAGCTAACTGGTAATCTTTGTCGGCTTCTTCTTTAATTACGTCAATAATATCATCAATGGTAATACGACCTACTAATCGGCCCAATTCATCCACAACCGGAATGGCTTCCAAGTCATACTTTTGCATGATGCGTGCCACTTCTACATCTTTAGCATCTACTTTTACATAATTTACTTTTTTGATATAAACTTGGCTAATAGGTGTTTTTGTTGAGGTAGTTAATAGATCTTTTAATGATAGACGACCTTTTAATCGTTCCTCGTCGTCTATAACATATATAGAATGAACTCTAGAAATATTTTCGGCTTGCAATCGCATTTCTTTGACGCAGGTTAATACGTTCCAGTTTTCGTTTACTTTTACAAGCTCTTTTCCCATTAAACCACCAGCAGTATCTTCATCATAACGTAATAAATCAACAATATCTTTAGCGTGTTCAACGTCTTCAAGTTCCGAGATTACCTGTTCTTTTTTGTGTTGAGGTAATTCGGCAATAATATCTGCCGCGTCGTCTGTACTAAGTTCGTCTAACTCTTCGGCGATTTCTTTTGGGGATAAGTTTCGTAGGATTTTTTCCCGAACTTCATCATCTAATTCTAATAAGATTTCGGCAGTTTTTTCCGAATCTAAGGTGTTAAATATGTAAGCCGCGCCGTGATCATCGAGTTCTTCCATGATTTCGGCAATATCAGCAAAGTGAATATCTTCAAGAAGCAAAAGTAACTCTTGCGCCTTGTTTTCACTTATAAGTTGTTCTATTTCAGATAGAAACTCTCTGCTGATTTTAAACTCCATCGGCTGTTATTTTTTGGGTAATTTCGATAAACTGCTCTACCGTTAATTGCTCCGGACGAAGGTCAAAGATACTATCTTCTTTTAAATTATCAGAGAAATTGAACGATTTTAAACTATTTCGTAATGTTTTTCTTCGTTGTTGAAAGGCCGTTTTTACTACTCGGAAGAATAATTTTTCGTCACAAGGCAATGAAAAATCTGCTTTTCGTCTTAATCGCAACACACCCGAATCTACTTTTGGCGGCGGATTGAAAACTTCGGGAGGAACTGTAAATAAATATTCTGCATCGTAAAAAGCTTGGGTTAAAACCGATAAAATTCCGTATACTTTGCTTCCTTTTTTCTCACAAATGCGTTGGGCAACTTCTTTTTGGAACATCCCAGCAAATTCTGGAATTTGATTTCGCATTTCTAATGTTTTGAACACAATTTGTGTCGAAATATTATACGGAAAATTCCCAATTATAGCAAAGGGTTCGCCATTAAAAACTTCGTTCAAATCATATTTTAAAAAATCTTTAGAAATAATGTGATTGTCTAATTTTGGGAAGTGAACACCTAAATATTCAACCGATTCTTTATCGATTTCAATGACAAAAGTTTCAGTGGGTTTATCCAATAAATATTTAGTCAAAACACCCATTCCTGGACCAATTTCCAAAATTTTTGAATAACCTTCCAGCGAAAGCGTATCGGCAATATCCTTTGCAATGCTTTCGTCTTTTAAGAAATGTTGTCCTAAGTGTTTTTTTGCGCTTACTTTATCCATTATCTTCCTTTTTTTTCATTCCCGAGAAATCGGGAATATTTTGATCAGAATTATACCACTCAATTGATAAATCTTCCCAATCTTTATTTTCTTTTTCAATCAAATCGATTTTCCATTTACGATTCCATTTTTTCAAACGTTTTTCTCTTAGAATTGCGTCTTCAACGTAACCATGAACTTCAAAGTAAACCAATTTATCTACATTGTATCGGTATGTAAATCCTTTATTTATTCTACCTTTATGTTCCGCAACTCTTCTTATAATATTATTTGTTACACCAACATAAAGAACAGTGTTGTTTTTATTTGCTAATATGTAAACGTAATAAATATGTGCTTTCATATTTGAGTTTTCCGTTTTCACGGAAAGGACAAAAATTGTTAATTTTCTGCGCTGTAGAATTCCTCCATCACTTCCAATTCCGTTCTAAAAGCCAACATTTTATCACCAAATAATTGCAACCCTTCTAGGCGTAATTTTGGTGCATGATTTTGGTAGTAGTTCTCTAATTTTGTTTTAGAATCGGTGAAATATTGAACGGCATAGGTAGTGCCACCCATTTCTTCTTCAACCAAAACCTTCACCATTTTAGCATGGGTAAACAAACCTGTTGCTAACACCTCATTAATATGTTTGTTTTGCATCCATTTTACCCAATCGTGGTGAATGCTTTCGTCTACATTTATGGTTACGTTGTATATAATCATTTTAAATAAATTTTTAGTTCAAGTACAAAATTCATCTTTCAAAAATCGTTAATCACTAATCTAAAATCAAATCGTTGAATCACCTCGCAACGTTCGATATTGTTTTCTACTTTCGGTAAAATATAAACTATCAGGATGTTCCAAGACTATTTTCTCATATAATTGTTTTGCTTTTTCGATATCTAAAAGATGCTTGCGATAAATTTCTGCCAAAAAAAACAAGGCTTCATCTTTATAAATTCCGTCTTTGTGCTGTTCTAATATGTTTTGATAATATTGGATTGCTTTTGTATAATCGTTCTTTTCTTCGTAAATTTTACCAACTTTAAACAGCGTACTTTCTTCGATGCTTTTGCCTTTGTGCTTTTGTAAAATAGTTAAAAACGATTGCAAGGCTTCATCATTTTTATTTTGGTACAATTGGAATTCAGCTTTTGCATAATCTTGTAGCGCAATTCGCAAACTATCTTCTACCGAATTGTCTTCGATTAATAAAAACAGCTCAACAGCATCATTTGCTATCAATAAACTGGGCGATTGTTTTAGGTTTTTTACTTGCTGTAATGTCCAATCGAAATCTCTTTTATAGAAGTTTGCTTTGGCTAATTTAAAACTTGCTTCGTGTGCCAAAACATCATTTTTTAAATTTTCTTCCACTTGTGCATAATATAAAATGGCTTGATTGAATTTTTCATCATACACCAAAATATTGGCTAATTCCATTTTAACTTTAGATTCTTCTCTGATGTTCAATGGTAACTGAAGGGCGTTTTGAAGAAGTTGTTTTCCTGAATCAGTTTGTTTTAAATAAAATGCCTCAAAATGTGCTGTAAGAATTTGAAGTTCTAAAGAAAAAGGAGTGACACCATATTTTTTCAATACACCTTGCAATTTTAAATCTAAGGCTAAATAATCCTTTTCTAATGCCGATTCAATTTCCATAGACACTAAAAAATGATGCGCTTGCATTTGTAAATCTAAGTTTTCGGTATTTTCTAATACAAATGTTAGGATAGAAGTTGCCTCTTCATTTTGCTTTTCATCAATTGCCAATTTGGCTAGCGTGACAATGTTAAAAAAACTATCAGGATTTCGTTTATAAACCGCTTTTTCTTGAACAAATGCTTTTCCGTATTCTTTTTGTTGTACGAAATACCAACTCAAGAATTGATTCCAATAGACATCTTGTGATTTTTGTGTTTTAAGCAATAGCCCTTTTTTAATTTCGTTAGCAAAAGCACCATTAACATCATCTAGTAAAAATCGGCTCAATTGATTTTGAACTAATGCTGTGTTTTCTTGATTCGAATAACTATAATCGAGTAATTTTTGGAGCATTAGGTCTAGTTTTCCTAATTGCCCATGAAGTAAGGCTGATTGATAATCAAAATTTAGTTTTGGATTTTTCTTTTGTGCCGTTTCATAAGCTTTTAATGCCCATCCTAATAAAACTTTCTTTTCAAAAGAATTGGCAACTTGATAAGCATAATTAGGCTCTTTATCGACTTCTTGAATGGCTAATTCATAATTTTTTTCGGCTTTATCTGTGTTTTTTTGCAATTGGTAATTATAGCCCAGTTCAATCAACAAAAGAGGTTGATTGTTTTTGTCTTTTCTTTTTGAAATTAATTCTTCTACTTTTTCATACTGTTTTAATTGTTGTTGACATTCAATAATCTTTTGAAAAAAGAAAAAATTAGAAGGTTGCTTTTGCGAACTTTCTTCAAAAATAGTGAGTGCCTTTTCAAATTCGCCATCATCAAAATATTGCAATGCCAATTGCTCGTTTTGTGCCGAAACCAAAAACGAATTCAAAAAGACCAATATGATTATGATTTTTTGCAGCATAAATAAAACAAATAATGTACTAATGTAACACTTTTAGCGTTGAATTAGTACATTATTTATAAAGCGTAACGTTTAGTTAATAATATCAAATCCGGTGTATTTTCTTAAAACTTCAGGAACCACAATACCTTCAGGGGTTTGGTAGTTTTCTAAAATTCCAGCTAATACCCTAGGCAAAGCTAATGAACTTCCGTTTAAGGTGTGTGCCAATTGATTTTTACCGTCTTTATCTTTGAAACGTAATTTTAAACGATTTGCTTGGAAGGTTTCAAAGTTAGAAACCGAACTAATTTCTAACCAACGCTCTTGTGCGGTTGAATACACTTCGAAATCATAGGTTAAAGCCGAAGCAAAACTCATATCTCCACCACACAATCTTAAAATACGGTAAGGTAATTTCAATTCTTGTAAAATTTCTTTTACGTGATCCACCATTCCGTCTAAGGCTTTGTAAGAATTATCAGGATGTTCAATGCGTACGATTTCTACTTTGTCAAATTGGTGTAAACGATTTAATCCGCGAACATGTGCACCATAAGATCCTGCTTCACGACGAAAACACGGTGTATAGCCCGTACATAGAACAGGTAGATCATTTTCGTTCAATAAAACATCTCTAAAAATATTAGTTACCGGAACTTCTGCGGTTGGAATTAAATACAAATCGTCAAGGCCTACATGGTACATTTGCCCTTCTTTATCGGGTAATTGACCTGTTCCAAAACCAGAAGCTTCGTTAACCAAATGTGGTACTTGGTATTCTAAATAACCAGCATCGGTATTTTTATCTAAGAAATAAGTGATTAAAGCACGTTGTAATTTAGCTCCTTTTCCTTTGTAAACTGGAAAACCTGCTCCAGTAATTTTTACGCCTAATTCAAAATCAATTAAATCATATTTTTTGGCTAATTCCCAATGAGGTAATGCGCTTTCGTGTAATTTAGGAATTTCACCTTCTTCAAAAACGTTTAGATTTTCCTCAGGTGTTTTTCCTGTGGGAACAATATCAGCGGGAAGATTTGGTAATTTGTATAATTCTTCTTGTAATTGTGAAGCATAAGCGTTCAATACTTCGGTTAATTCTTTATCTTTTTCTCGAAGTTGTACTGATTTTTCTTTTAAAATTTCAGCTTTAGCTTTTTCGCCAGCTTTCATTAAATCCCCAATGTCTTTGGATAGCTTATTAGATTCCGATTTAATAGTGTCTAGTTCTGCTTGAGTGGCTCTTCTTTTTTCATCAAGGGCAATTACTTGATCAATAGCAGCTTTGGCATCAATGTTCTTTTTCGCCAATTTTTTAACTACCTCTTCTTTGTTTTCTCTAATGTATGCTATTTGTAACATGGTGTATTGGATTTTAAAGTGACAAATTTAAGAAATTGGATTCAGATAATGGACAAAAAAACAAAATGCTCGTTTCATATTGTATATATGTGAATTTCAGCGCGAAAAGATTTTAAATAATGAATATTTTATAATATATTCGCTACAATTTTACAATTCTTAAATTTTATTAGTATATTTTTAAAACTACAAATTGTAAAACACCTAAAATTTACCAACCTATTTAGCATGAAAAAAAACATAACATATCTATTTCTTTTACTAACATTTTATGGATTTTCACAATCTGATTCTGAGGAATTTGATCGAATGGTAGAATCAGAAATGAAGTCGGCTTCATCGCTCATGCAACTTGCAGTAAATCAAAATACACTAAATTATGATGTGACCTATCATGAGTTACGATTCACGGTTGATCCTAATAATACAACACCTTTTATCAGTGGAGTTGTTAAAACGACATTTACTGCACTGACTAATAATATGTCAACAGTGACTTTTGATTTTTATAAAAAAACAACTAGTCCGTTTACAATTTCATCTGTAAAAATTAATAATGTAGCAACAACTTTTTCTCATAATTCAACGCATGAATTAGTTATTAATTTGCCATCACCACTTAATATAGGTGATAATGCTACCGCAGAAATAATCTACAGCGGAGTGCCATCAACCCTTGAAGGTGCTTTTTCAAGAGGAATTCATAGCGGGACACCGGTACTTTGGACACTTTCGGAGCCTTTCGGAGCAAGAGACTGGTGGCCGTGCAAGCAAGATTTAAATGATAAAATTTCCAGCATTGATGTTTATATTACTGCACCGTCTACTTATGTTAGTGTTTCAAATGGTTTAGAAGTTTCGCAAACTATGTCTGGTGTTACAGATAAAACAACTCATTTTCATCACAATTATCCAATTCCGGCTTATTTAGTCGCTATTGCGGTTACAAATTATCAAATATATAATCAACAAGGAGGTTTAGGCACAACAGCAAGCCCTTACTTTCCTATAGTTAATTATATTTATCCTGAGGAGGCTACCTCTTCAATTAGTAGTTTAGCTGTAACACCAAACATTATTAATTTTTTTGAATCAATTGTAGGTAATTACCCTTTTAGAAATGAAAAGTATGGCCATGCGAGAGCTGGATTAAACGGTGGCATGGAACACACAACAGTCTCTTTTATGAACAGCTGGGGACGTTCATTAATTGCGCATGAAATGGCACACCAATGGTTTGGAAATAAAATAACCTGTGGTACATGGAAAGATATTTGGTTAAACGAAGGTATTACAGAATATTTAGCAGGTTTAGACGTTGAAAATTATGCTCCAACAAGTTTTGTTTCTTGGAAATCGGGGAAAATTAACAATATTACCGCAGTAACTAATGGAGCCGTTTATTTAACAGATGCTGAGGCATTAAATGTAGGGCGTATTTTTAGTTCTAGATTTACCTATAATAAAGGTTCAATGGTTACCCATATGTTGCGATGGAAAATGGGAGACACGGCATTTTTTCAGGCATTAAGAAATTATTTAAATGATTCAAATTTAGCTTATGGATATGCTATTACTACTGATTTTAAAGCAAAATTAGAAGAAGTCCACGGCAGTAATTTAGATGAGTTTTTTAATGATTGGATATACAATCAAGGATATCCTACCTATTCAATTACGGCGCAGAATTGGGGCGCCGGACAAGCCAAAATCATCGTTAATCAAACCCAATCTGATCCTAGTGTTCTTTATTTTGAAATGCCTTTAGAAATTAGATTGTCTGACGCTGGAGGGGTAACTCACGATGTAGTAGTAAATAATACCGGAAATGGGCAAGAGTTTATCGTATCGGTGCCGTTTGTTGTTACCGGAGTAACTTTTGACCCAAACAAACACATAATTTCTAGAAACAATGTAGCTACTTTAGCAAATGAGACTTTCGATTTAGACCAGAGTATTTCAATTTATCCAAACCCTGCAAACGACATTTTGCACATTATGACACCAACCACTATTCTAATAGAAAAGGTTGAAATTTTTAATACTTTAGGACAACTAGTAGGACAAAAAACGGATCATGATTTTTCGATTTCGGAATTAGCTTCGGGCATGCATTTGCTCAAAATCACTACTTCGGAAGGTGTAATTCATAAAAATTTTGTAAAAAAATAGTACATCAAAAAAATAGTAGTAAAAAGTAAGGCGAAAACCTTACTTTTGTCCTTTAAATAAAAGCACAGCAATGATTCAAGTAGCACAAATATTATTTATTTTATCGGTATTAGTAATTCTTCACGAATTCGGACATTACATCACCGCCAGAATGTTTAAAGTACGCGTCGAAAAATTTTATTTATTCATGGATGCGGGTTTTTCGCTGTTTAAGAAAAAAATAGGAGAAACAGAATGGGGAATTGGTTGGTTGCCTTTAGGCGGTTATGTAAAACTTTCGGGAATGATTGACGAAAGTTTAGATGCCGAACAAATGAGTGGCGAACCACAACCTTGGGAATTTCGATCAAAACCAGCTTGGCAGCGCTTAATTATTATGTTGGGTGGAATCATCGTGAATATAATTTTAGCTTGGTTCATCTTTACAATTTTATTTGCTACCGTTGGTCAAAAGTATATTGCTACCGAAAAAATTCAAGCAAACGGATTAGCTTTTGGCGAAGTAGGTCAAAAAGCAGGTTTTAGAAATGGCGATAAAATTCTATCGGTTGATGGAAAATATCAGCCAAGTTATAACCGAATTACGCTAGACGTTTTACTAGGCAATAAAGTTGAGGTAGAGCGCAATGGTGCAAAAGTGGATGTAATTTTATCCGATGAAATGAAAGGTGAAATCATCAGCAAAGAAGGAAAAGAATTTGCTGGTCCACGTTTTTCAAACACTGTTGTAGATTCTGTTGTTCCAAAATCGGCCGCTAATTTAGCTGGATTACAAAAAGGAGATAAAATTAAAGCTTTAAATGGTGCTGCATTTACCTTTTATGATGAATTTAAAGATTCTATTTCAAAACATAAAAACGACAGCATTTCTTTATCCGTTGTAAGAGGAACTCAAATCGTTGAATTGAAAGCCAAAGTAGATCAAGAAGGAAAGTTAGGGTTTTTTAATAAACCGTTAGATAAACTGGATTATGAAGTTACCAATCAATTAACTCTTTCGCAAGCTATTCCTGCGGCAGTAAAAGAGTCTTGGTCTTTATTAGTTTATAACGTAAAACAGTTCAAATTAATATTACGACCAAAAACCGAAGCTTACAAACACGTTCAAAGCCCTATTGGAATTGCGCGTCGTTTACCAAACACATGGAATTGGGAATTTATATGGAATTTTACGGCCTTGTTTTCAATAGGTTTAGCATTCATGAATTTGTTACCTATCCCTGGATTAGATGGTGGTCATGCATTGTTTACGATTGCAGAAATGATCACAGGTAGAAAATTATCAGACAAAGCCATGGGGTATGTTCAAACAGGCGGGATGATAATTTTATTGAGTTTAATGGCTTTAACTTTTGGGAAAGATATTTACCAGTTAGTTATAGACAAACTTTTGTAATTTTTTACAGTAAATAATTTGCGGTAATAAAAAATCAGTTTATATTTGCACTCGCTAAAAAGACAAACACCTTCCTCCTTAGCTCAGTTGGTTAGAGCATCTGACTGTTAATCAGAGGGTCCTTGGTTCGAGCCCAAGAGGGGGAGCAACTTTTTAGTAAAATACAAACCTTTGAGGTTATTCCTTCTTAGCTCAGTTGGTTAGAGCATCTGACTGTTAATCAGAGGGTCCTTGGTTCGAGCCCAAGAGAGGGAGCAAAAGTCCAGCAGAAATGTTGGACTTTTTTTATACAATAAATTATGAGATATTTTGTTTTCCTTCTGTTTTCTTGGAAGTTAAATATATATTATATTTTCATCACAGAAAATCTTTTTCAAAGATTTGCGGTTTTTATAAAATGATTCTCAATCAAGAAATTTTTACTTCAATATTCTGAAATTAAATCGAAATTACTAAATAGGAAAGTGATATTGTTTTCGACAATTATTAGATCAAATAGCTATTTGTATTGGATTCAGTCCTTTGTTTGAAGTTATAGTTTTTGGCCAATTACAATATTATTATGTAATTTTGATTTTCTTCTATTTGTATTTTACCATTGATAATTTTTTTGTTCTCTGTTTTCATAAGGTTAATTAAACATTATGTAGGTTTTAGTATTAATTTCACTCAAAGATTACTGTTTTTATTGGTGAATTGTTTTTTTTAAATTTGGAAATAATTTTTAATCTAATTCGTCTATTAATATGAGAAATTTAATTTTTTTTTTAAATTTAATTAGAAAAAAGAATACTTCTGAAGTTACATACAAAGAGGCGGATTTAGTAAAATTTTATTTACAACTTCTAAAAATGAAAAATAAGCGTCCTCATATTAATGCACCTTACTTGCTAAAAAAATGTTACCCTAACGCAGAATCCTTAGTAAACAAAGTAATTAATGAAAATAAATTATAATTCAAAAACAAACTTTTTAATTGCATTTAAATTTTTTTAATTTGGGAACAACTTTTCTTTAACAATACAATCATAAAACCTTATTTTAAATTAGCTATTCCTATTTTTCTATTTAAAATTGTAACTTTCTCCAATAGGGGGAGCGAAAGTCCAGCAGAAATGTTGGACTTTTTTTATACAAACATACTAAAGGAAAAGGGTTCCAAGAAACGAATCTTGAAACCCCTTATACTATCTGCCTCACCACCATCTTATGCTTTATATAAGCTAACAGTTGTTTGAAATTGCTATTTAGTTAATTCTTGGGTGAATACAACTTTTCCTTGTGCGTTTACAAGTTGTGCAACTAAAAGCTGTGCAGTAATACTAAAAGTCATA
>Ga0209443_1000008_pt1 | contig 137318 bp, 120 predicted proteins | sample LauGreBMM110DCMD_2_FD_187571 | JGI IMG/M metagenome (GOLD analysis project Ga0209443, IMG submission 187571) | Freshwater lake microbial communities from Lake Michigan, USA - Su13.BD.MM110.DCMD (SPAdes) (version 2) | ecosystem: Environmental > Aquatic > Freshwater > Lake | place: Lake... | reverse complement strand
CTGTACCAGCAGCAACTAGATTTTCTTGAACCCCATCCTTAACTAATAAGTATTCAAAACTTTCTGTTGGAGCAGGATCTAAAGTAAATGTCCAAGTACCATTAGCATTTTTTACAGCCGATGGACCTCCATTTGGATCCCAATTATTCCACCTTTGACCTGTCATTTTAACTTCAGTAGCATCGCTGCATAAAGTAGTAGTTATAGTCAATGGTTGAGCAACAGGCAAAGTAGCCGGTCTGTAGAAGTAGATATTGTCAAGGTAAATTGTTTTGTTATTACCTTTATCTAACTTAAATTCTTTAATATTACCTTTGTTTAATCCAGGATATTCAGACAAGTTAATATCAATGCTATTCCATTCTGATAAAGAAGGTGTTACAATAATTTTATTCTCCGCTCCTCCGTCAAGTACAAACAACTCGAAAGAAGTGCAATCAGCTGTCCAAACATCAAGATGCAATTTATCCATACCCGAAACACTTATTGGCGATGCGAATGTAATCCCCTCATAATTCAAATTTGAATATTTTATTGTTGGGTTTCCAGCAACATCTACCAAAGCATATTGGGTTGATTGTCCCCAATCTGGTCGGAAGTTAGTGCCCGCAACATTAGTATAAGCACCACTGAATGCAGAAACTACATCCCAAGCATTTCTAGTTGGTGTTGGAGCCGCTGTAGTAGGACTAGTTGCGGGTGCTATAGGACAAGCGCCCCATGCTGTTGTTGGTAGTACTATATTAGTAGTACCTACGGTCAAAGTACGATTTCCTCCAAGTGCACAAGAAAGACCAGTTATAGTTTCTTGGGTAGTCCAATTATCTGCGCTGAATTTATACTCGTAATTTCCAGGAGCTAAAGGTAAGGTTACTTCCCAGATACCATCATTATTAGCATCGGTCATAGCATTACAGTTCCCACACCAGTTGTTGAAGGTTGCGTTTACTTCAGGAGTTGTAAATCCAGTTCTGCCGTTCATGTCTACTTTGAAAGTAACATTAGCGTTTCCTGCAGGGGCATCTACACAAGCACTACAAGAATTCCAACATACAGTTGGTATGGTGTAAGCTGTATCAGCACCTAAAGTATAGCTACGGTTGGTATAGCCACCAACTGTTGTTGTACATGACATTCCAGATGTTAAATTTTCTTCATGAGCAAATCCATTATAAGTAAATTTATAAGTGAATTGAATCATGTTAGGAATGTTTAAAGTTGCCTCCCATATACCATCAGCATTAGCATCAGTCATTGGGTTACAGCTACCACACCAGTTATTGAAGCTTGAATTCACATATACTACGTCAGTAGCAGGATTGAATCCAGCTACTTGGCTCATGTTTACCTTGAATGTAGTAGGAGTTGATGGAACTACAAATCCAGCAGGACATCCACTCCATGGTGCTATATCAAGTACTTTATCTGCATTGCCTACAGTCAATAAACGATTGTCTCCAATAGTTGAACAAGCGCTACCTAACATATGCTCTTGATCAGTCCAATTATCAACAGCATATTTATACTCATAAGTACCAGGAGCTAAAGATATAGTGGTTTCCCATACGCCATCACTATTAGTATCAGTCATAGCATTTAAAAAATCCCAATTGCCTAATCCTCTAACTTCAGGAGCAGTGAATCCAGTTCTAGCATTCATGTCTACTCTGAAAGTAACATTACGGTTTACTACTGGCGCAGGGGCACCAGCCACTAAACGGATATCATCAAATAAGAAAGTGGAAGCGGCACTTCCGTTACCTACTGTTCCAAAATCAAACAAGAAAACTAATTTAGTTTGATTGTTAGTTGGAACATTAGAATAATCAAAAGTCAATTCTTCCCAAGCATCAGCAACAGTAGTAGTAGCATCTCTTTCAAAATCGCCACCGCCCTCTACTTTTAGCTTTAACTTCATTCCAATTGCAGTAGAATATACTTTTACTTTAAACGATTTGTTTACAGAAAAGTCAATTGGGGCAGCTTGTGTAATGTAACTTCCAGCCCAAATTTGGCCACCATTTCTAACAATTTGACCAACGGTAGCACTAGTATTGATTCCTGACGGATAAGGGTTTGCAATTTTAGTTGCAGTACCACCATCAAAATTAGTAAAAGTGTAAGCAACACTAGAAGATTCAAAATCTATAGGAAGTGATGGAGCTACAACAACAGGAGGTGTTACCCCTTCGCAAGCCACATCAGAGTTCCAACAAACTGTTGAAAGTGTTTGGTTTGAAGTTCCAACAGTTAATGTACGATTGGTATATCCATTAGTTGTTATTGTACCAGGTAAATTTACGGTTAGAGTTTCTTGACCAGACCATCCATCATAAGCAAATTTGTACTCATAATTTCCAGGGGCTAAAGATATAGTAGTTTCCCATATACCATCATTATTAGCATCGGTCATAGGACGTTCAGCATCCCAATTAGCTAATCCTTTAACTCCAGGAGTTGTGAATCCGGTTTTGTTTTTCATGTCTACTTTGAAAGTAACAGTAGCATTTGGAGCTACTTCACAAGCAGAACATCTACCATATACATTACTAACATTTCCTGAGCCTACAGTCCATTGTCTGTTAGCATAACTCGAATAATCAGTAACTGGAGTACAAGTCCAAGATGTTGATGCTGTACCAGCAGCAACTAGATTTTCTTGAACCCCATCCTTAACTAATAAGTATTCAAAACTTTCTGTTGGAGCAGGATCTAAAGTAAATGTCCAAGTACCACTAGCATTTTTCACAGCCGATGGACCTCCATTTAAATCCCAACCCCACCATGGACCTGTCATTTTAACAGAAGTAGCATCGCTACATACGCTAGTAGTTATAGTCAATGGTTGAGCAACAGGAGGTGTTACCGCTTCACAAGCACTACAAGAATTCCAACATACAGTTGGTATGGTGTAAGCTGTATCAGCACCTAAAGTATAGCTACGATTAGTATAGCCACCAACTGTTGTTGTACATGACATTCCAGAAGTTAAATTTTCTGCATGATCAAATCCATTATAAGTAAATTTATAAGTGAATTGAATCATGTTAGGAATGTTTAAAGTTGCCTCCCATATACCATCAGCATTAGCATCAGTCATAGGGTTACAGCTACCGCACCAGTTATTGAAGCTTGAATTCACATATACTACATCAGTAGCAGGATTGAATCCAGCAACTTGGTTCATGTTTACCTTGAATGTAGTAGGAGTTGATGGAGCTACAAATCCTGCAGGACAACCACCCCATGGCGCTACATCAAGTACTTTATCTGCATTGCCTACAGTCAAAGAACGATTGTCTCCAAGAGTTGAACAAGCAAGACCTTGCATATGCTCTTGATCAGCCCAATTATCTCTAGCAAATTTATACTCATAAGCACCAGCAGCTAAAGATATAGTGGTTTCCCATATACCATCAGCATTAGCATCAGTCATAGCATTTAAAAAATCCCAATTACCTAATCCTCTAACTTCAGGAGCAGTGAATCCAGTTCTAGCATTCATGTCTACTTTGAAAGTAACATTATAAAGTACCGGCGGTGCTGGCGGAGCTACATTAGTTCCTCCCTCGATGTCATCAATTAAATAGGTGTCAGTCTGGGCATTGCTATAACCATTAGATTCAGCGCCAGCATCAGTAAAGATGATTAATTTAGAATAATTTCCTAAACCAGCACCAAAATCTACACTGATGGTTTGCCATTCTGTACCGCTTGTGTAAAAATTCTTCTCACAAGCACCTGGTCCAGCCACTCCACCTTCGAATTTCAATAAGTGTACGCCACTTGTTGTACCTGCTAGAGGTTTAATTCTAAAAGTAATGGTGTTGTTCCCATTATCAGACAGATCTACATTTTGGGCTAAGACTAACTGAGAAGTATCCCAGGAACCTGTGCCGCCAGCAATTTGACCGACAAACCCGTCGACCCCGTCGACGCCATCTGGCTGAATAGTAAAACTAGTACCATCATACCCTGTCATCAAATTTGATGCCCCGGAAAACCTGAGTGGTAAAGTTTGCGATTGTCCTAATGAAATAGTCATTAGGAAAAATAGTAAAAATAATTTTTTCATAATAAAATGTTTTTGGATTAGGGTAGCAATATATAAATGAATTAAATCCAAATTACTTTTTTTGCTTGTAAGGTACCTATACAAAAACTATACAAGTAAAACAGTATATGATTATTACAAATAAATGCTTTAAATGCTCTATTTTAATGGGTTTTTTATTTAGCTACTAATAATTTAAAAAAGTTCTTATTAATAATTCAATTCGATTTGATGTGTTATTGTAGTGTTTTTTAAGGTCCTTTTAATGTCTTTTTAAGGTGTTTGTAAGGTGTTAATTGGTAAAAAAACGTCGATAAAAAACATATTTAATAAAAAAAGGTCTTTTTAGGGATGATTTAATAATTTCAATTTTAATGCTATTTTAGTAGAGGAATACAATAGTCTAATAAAAACCCTTATTTTTTTTAGATTGCTTGCTGTTAACTCAAACGCATTCCATTAATTTATGATAGGGATAAATATCATAGAGTAGCAATATTTAGTCAAAAAAAGGGTTGTTTTTTGAAGGATTTTGTATTTCCAAAGTGGAGTTGTTTCAAGTGTTTAAGAAAATAGATATCCTCGGGGTTTTGCTAAAGAACCAGGTGTTGTTGCTTAATTAGATTTAATTATGGAAAAGGGGGTAATTAAGAATATTTGAATGTTTTTCAGCATTTTTAATGGAATAAATTAAGTAGGGTTTTTTAAGTTCTTTTCTATTTCAAGACGGAACAATAATAACAAAAAAAAGGCTGTCCTTTCGGACAGCCTTTCTCTTTTAATAAGAGTATTTATCTAGGATACGATTATTTTTTAATCAGTCGTAATGTTTTCACTTGTGCATCTTGAGTTACAATTACATTGTAAATACCTCGTGCATAGTTAGCCCCTATTTGAGAATCAGATTTTAACTGACGTTGTTCGATCGAACGACCTAACATATCATACACCTGTACTCCAAATGGTTTTTTATTACTAGAATTAATTTTAAATCCTTCAGTAGATGGGTTTGGATAAGCCACCACTTTGAATACACTAGCAACTGGTGCTACTTTTGAAACAGATGTTAAAGTAGTACAAGCCGCCAGCTTTGTCAAAGCTAATGATTTAGTTGCCGTTGATGTTCCTACTCCATTGATTGTTTTAATAGTTAATGACTTATCAGTTGATAGAAATGCAGTAGTTCCCGCATAAACAACTTTAAATGTCAAATCAGAGGTAGTTAATACATTAGTTGTATTTAAAGGAAAACTAGTAGAAGTAACCTTTGATCCTGCAGGAGCCGTAATTAAATACTTAGTAGCAGTAGCATTTGGTGTAATGGTATAGCTAAATCCTTCAAGTCTATTACAAACACTTAGTGAACCTGCAACTGCAGCTACTACCGTTGGTAACGCTCTTGTTAAATTCAACACTTTAGCACTAGCCGAAGTTCCCATGCCGTTTACAGCATTTACACTGATAGGTAATACAGCTGATCCGCTTGGAGTAGTTACCCCTTTGAAGTTAACCGTTATTACATTAGATGTAGTAGTAAAAGTACCTGTATTTAAGCCACTACTAACTCCAGCAGGAAGAACCCATCGGTATGAAGTTGGTGTTAATCCTTGGGTAGTAACTGCTGTGGCGGTCAAAGTAAAGTTTTTGTCAACTCCCATATAAGGACCTACTGCTAAAATTGAAGTAGTTGCTGTCCCATCAGTAAGTACCAATTTACTTATCGTTGATGGTAACGCACTAGTTAAAGCTGAACTTACTTTACTAACTGAAGTACAACCCGAAGCATTAACCGATTGAACACTAATTTTAGAACCTGTGACAAAAGCAGCTGTAAACTTAACATAGATAAATGCATCTGTACTAGTAGCAATTGTACCCGTAATTGTACTTACACCAGTTACATCAGTTCTAACTACTCCAGCAGGAAGTGTCCAATTATAAGAACTTGCACCAACAGCAGTAGCTGTTAATGTCAATGCTTTGTTAGCTCCAACATAACATCCTATGGCAGTAACTGCAGTTGTAGCAGAGGCGGCAGTAGGATTAGTAAGAACTAATTTTGTAGGTGTAGCTGCTATATTATTGACTGTAACTGTCACAAGAGCTCTTGGGCTTTCTGTTCCACTGCCTAACTTTTGAGAAACATAAAATGTTTTAACAGCTGCCGCAGTTGTTGTTACTACAGGAGCAGTTGTTGCAGCAGTTCCTCCTGTTGCAACAGTATACCATTTTAATGTGTATCCTGAAAGTGCAGTAGCTGTTGGTGTAACAGAAGAACCCCCTTTACATACAGATTTATTAGAAACAATTGGAGCAACTACGGTTAAGCCCTCGTCTATTCCACCAGTGCAGTTGTTATCAATACCATCAAAAATCTCTGTAGCACCTGGGTATACAGCATTAACTGTATTATTACAATCTGTGCTGTTTAACGAATATCCTGCTGGTGCTGTTGCAGCATTTACTGCGCAAACGCTAACTAAACTTCCTGCTCCATACCCATCATTATCGGTATCAGCATAAAAAGAATAAGACTCGTGTATTGTATCGTCAGTAGGAGCACAGTCGGTATTGTTTAATGAATAACCTCTTGGAGCTGTTGTTCCGCTTACTGCACATATACTAACTAAACTTCCTGCACCATATGTGTCATTGTCAGCATCTACATAGAAAGGATAAGAGGCGTGTTTTGAAGCATCAGTTGGAGCACAATCGGTATTGTTTGCTGAATAGCCCGTTGGTGCTGTTAAATCTTCTAATTGAACAGATGAACCTGCACCATAACCGTCTCCATCTGTATCTACGTAATAGGTACGGGTATTTGAAGTAGTCTCTTTCCATAGATAAAGATTATCATAGAAAACAGTTCCCAAATCGGATGTAATTATAAACTGTACAAGGTCATTTCTTAAACCAGGCATGCTAGTTAAAGGGATGTCTAACGATATCCAAGTTCCTGGATTTGTATTAGGTAATACTGGCGTACTTGCATTGGTTGTAGAGAATTCTATTGCGTTTGCTTCTTCAGTTCCACCATTCCAATTTGAAAATTTTATATTGAAGCTTTTGTCTGCCGTCGGTGTAGCAGTCCAAATATCCATATGTAAATTTGTCATTGTTGTAGCGTCAATTCTAGCTGATTGGAACGCAATACCTTCGTATCCGAGTCCAGTAACTTTGTGGATTGCGTTTCCGTCAACCATAAGTTTTACCGTTCTTGCCGCAGCCCAATCTGTATGATAACTATCAACATCCCCGGTATAGCCAAGAGTTGCAATAGGGGAATACGCATCACTGAAAATTGATTTCACATCTGCCGCATTTCTAACAGGCGGAGTTGGAGCTGCAGTTGTTGGTGTTGAAGGGAGGTTTGTCACAACTAAAACAGCCGTTTTGCTTGTTCCAATGTAATCTCCATCAGCTTCTTGAGTAGCTATGATGGTAGCCGTTCCTGAACCTACTATGGTCAATGTACTGCCTGATATGGTCGCAACTGAAGTATTACCACTAGTAAAGGTAATAGCACCTGCACTTTGACTAGTGATAAATGGTGTTAAAGAAAAAGAATCGTCTCCATTCAGTTTTGCAGGAATTGTAAAAGTAATGGTAGGAGTAGCTGCTGGAGGAGTTGTTTGCCCTAAATAAAGATTATCAATATAAACGGTTCCCGGAGTTAGCCCTGCTGCTGTATCGAATTTAAATTGATAAAATTTAGTAGTATCAAATCCATTCGTACTTGTAAAATTAGACATAGGTATGTTTACACCTATCCATTGGTTTTTTACAACTGTTGGAATGGTATAAGCGGCCTCAATAGTTGGATCAGCAGAAATAAGATAAAGTCCAAAAGTAGTAGCGTCTGCCGTATAATAATCGAAATGAACATATTGGCTACTTGTAATATCTTTTGTAGCAAAACCTTGACCGTAACCCGATACATTAAAATCTACTTTAAGCGCCTTGTTTATGCCAGACGTAGGGTCAAGATCAACAGCTGTAGCCAATCCAAAATCATATGAATAACCTGAAACAGGATAAGTCTCTCCATATAAGCTTGTAATTGTTGTTGGATCCGTTTGTGGCGCTGGGGCAGCTGCTGGATTTACATTCAGAATAGCCGTTGCAGTACCAGCAAAATAAATTCCATCAGCCGCTTGAGTTGCCGTAATGGTAGTCGTTCCTACACCTACTATATTCGCTGTGCTGCCCGATATCGTGGCGACATCAGTGTTGCTGCTAGAAAAAGTAATAGCACCCGCACTGTTACTAGTGATTATAGGAGATGTCAAAGAAAAGGAGGAATCGCCTGAAGTTTTTGCAGGAATCGCAAAAGAAATGGTAGGAGTACCTACCGCCGATGGGGCTTTCCATAAATAAATATTATCAACGTAAACAGTCCCTAGCGAACCTGGGCCTCCAGATGTAATTATTATCTCTGCTAAATCATTCTTTAAAGCATTCATATTAGTAAAAGGAATGTCTAACGATATCCAAGTCCCTGGATTAGGATTCGGCAATGCAGGAGTACTTCCATTGTTTACATTTAATTCTATAGCGTTTGCTTCTCCGGTTCCGCCACCCCAATTAACAAGTTTTAAATTAAAAACCTTATCTAAAGTTTCAGAAGAAGTCCAAATATCGACATGCATCTTGGTCATTGTTGTCGCGTTAATATGATTCCCAGCGCCAGTAAATTGTATTCCAAGAAAATTACTAAATGTAATTTTTTTTGTGTCATTACCAGCTATAACTACATCTGCAATTGATGAATCATCGTAAGATGCAGACCAAGAATCGATAGGAATATTAGTGTAAGCATTGCTAAAAAGTGAAATTACATCTATCGCACTTCTAACAGGCGGAGTTGGAGCTGCAGTTGTTGGTGCAGCATCAGGGGTAGCCGCTACTTTTACTCCAGTAATATTATCTACATAAACGTCAAAATTAGATGCAGTAGCCCAACCAGTGTTAGTTGAATTCCTTCCGGGAAAAAATACAATTTTTGCATAATCTCCATTCGCCATTGCAGTATTATCTGATGAGGTATTAAAGGTGAAAGTAAGCGTCTGCCACGCATTTGGCGTGGTGTAATTAGCTGAGGTTGCGGATATTGGCGCTGATCCACCTAGCTCTACTTTGCCCATCATAGTAAAGGCTTTAGTTGCATAAACATCAACTTTCATTGTTCTGTCTGTTGCGTTTAATTTTATTTTACTGGCTGAAAGTATAACTTCTGCTCCCTGCCAAGGCTGTCCAGTAGATACACTAACCAGTTTTAGTCCATTCCCTCTAGATCCTCCAGAAGCTGGGTCGGTGGCAATGGTAGCGCCATTGTTTGTTGCACTACCAAGTCCTTCAAATCCAGCAAATGTATATGCCGCAGGAGTGGTGTCAAAATTTTCAATCAGCGTTTGCTGTGCAAATCCTAATGAGGTTATCATTAGTGCAATTAAAAGGGTAAATTTTTTCATAATGTTTTTTTGTTTTTTGATTATTTATTATACAAATTTATTAAATTGATTTGGAGATAGTCTTTTTTTGGGAATCCTAAAAACTATACAAAAACTATACAAGAGGAAAAAGGGGTATTTTTTATTTTAATTAATCATAAACACTTGAAAATCAATATAAAATATTTTTAAATAGCAGTTGTAAATAGGGTTTTTAATTTTTTTTATGCTATTAATGCCTCGAATTTGGTTCTAATTCAAGGTTTTTTTGATGTTTTGTAAGGTTACAATTGACAACAAATACATGGATTAAATATATATTTAGAAATAATAAGCCAATTATACGCCAATTTAATAATTATATTTTCAGTGTTATTTTAGGGAAAAAAATAGAATATTGAAATAATTTAGCTGCTATTTTTGAAATAAGTGATTGATAATTTTGGTAGTTACCAAATAATTTTTTTAGTATTTCCATATTTCTAATAGGAATGTTTTGAAATCATCAGTGATTGTATTGGTTTGAATTGAAAGTATAATTAGATTAGATTTTATATTTTCAAAAATAGCCTCTTAAATTAAGGTCTTTTTTTGTTTGTGTATATTTTCATTTACCTTTGCTCGACTAGAATTATATAAACTACTGCCTAATTATATATCCTTGCTGATGAGAATTCTCTTTTTATCTTGTTTTTTCGCCTCGTCCATGGTATTGTTTTCTCAAAATAAAGATGGTAAAAACCTCAAAAAGAATAATGGGATGGATATTAATAATAGTTACCAGAGCACATCCGATTCCTTAAAAAACTCAAAAAATCTAAAAATCGCTACCCAAGATATGTACCGCTTCATTACTTTGGAGCGTGACACCACTTATATTGACACCTCACTCACCATTCAAAAAGAATACAGTCATAATTATTTGCGAAAAGACACCTTTGGCTTGTTGTCTTTCCCTAACGAAGGGCAGACCTACAACACCTTGCAATACAGTTTGACCGATATTTCCCCTTATCCAGAATTTGGTTTTATGGCCAAGCATTTTAATTTTATCGAAGCCAATCAAATACGCTATTGCTCGGTGGCAACCCCCGTTACGGAACTGTATTTTAAGTCGGTGATGCAACAAGGGCAATCCGTAGACGCCTTTTTTACTTTAAATACCTCGCCAAGACTTAATTTTTCAATTGCTTACAAAGGATTGCGTTCTACTGGTAAATACATCAACCAGTTAGCTAGTACTGGAAATTTTAGGTTTACCACCAGTTACAACAGCAAAAATAACCGCTATTATGCTAATGCTCATTATACTTCTCAAGATATATTAAATCAAGAAAATGGAGGTATTACTACTATTGAAGATTTCGAAAGCGGTAATCCGGATTATTCCAATAGAGAACAATTAGAGGTTTATTTTAAAGACGCTAAGTCTTTTCTGAAAGGCAAACGCGTTTTTGTGGATCACTTTTTTAGAATAAATACCGTTAAGGGAATTAACAATTTGTATGTCACCCATCAATTGAATTACGAAAATAAATTTTTTGAGTACAATCAAGCGACAGTACCTTCGACTGTTGGCAACACAACGGTTTACAGATACGGAGATTCTTATGTAAGCAGTGGTATAAACGATCAAACGCACTACAATAAAATGCACAACACTTTTGGTCTTATTTATGAAAATACGACTATGGGAAAATTTAAGTTTTTTGCCGAAGATTTCAGATCTAATTATTATTATAGCAAAATTTTACTTCTCGATACTCAAACTATTCCTGCGGCATTGAATCAAAATATCAATAGCGTGGGAGGTCAATATGAGTATCAAAAAATTAAATGGAACGGTAAATTCTTGTATTCAAGATCTGTGACCAATCAGTCTTTGTCAAATCTGGATGCCAAGTTGCATTATGAACTAAACGATAAGACACAATTAGAGTTCGAATACCAAAACCTAAACAAACTACCGAATTCTAATTATGAATTGTACCAAAGCAGTTTCGTGAATTATAACTGGTACAATGTATTTAAGAACGAAAAAATAAACGCCATCAGTGCTAATGCCACAAGTCCTTGGATTAAAGCAAGTATTCAATTTTTGAATCTCAAGGATTATCTGTATTTTGAAAACAGAGCAACCGATGCCCGAACGCAAATAGTCTCGCCAAAACAATACAACAATGCCATCAACTATGTGTCGGTTAAGGTAGGTAAAGAATTTAAGCTCGGAAAATTTGCCTTAGACAATACGTTTTTATATCAAAAAGTAGCTCAGCCCGATTTGATTTTGAATGTACCCGAAGTAGTTACCCGGAATACTTTGTATTATTCGGATACTATGTTTGAAAAAGCGTTGTTTTTGCAAACAGGAATTACGTTGAACTTTTTTACTCGCTATTTTGCCAATGATTATAATCCTGTAATCGGCGAGTTTTTCGTTCAAAACAAAAAACAAATTGGCAATTACCCGAACTTTGACTTTTTTGTGAATGCTCGTATTCAAAGAACCCGAATTTATTTTAAGGCGGAACATTTTAATTCTTCACTATCGGGGAATAATTTTTATGTGGCACCTAATACTCCGTATCGTGACTTTATGATTCGTTTTGGCTTGGTTTGGAATTTCTTTCAATAAATATAGTATTTTTTAGTTGCTGATTCTTTTCTTTTTGTAGTCGTTACCCTCTAAAAGATTTGAGTATAGAATGGATATTTTTCTTTCAGCCTAGCTCTATTTATACTGTTTTTTTCATAACTTTAGTATAAAACGCTAAGTCATGAAAGAAGATTTCCTTCACTATTTATGGAAATTTAAGAAATTCGATACTTTGAATTTGAAAACTTTCCACGGAGAGGCAATCACGATTATTACTGTTGGACACTATCTAGAACTTGCTGGCCCTGATTTTTTCAATGCCCAAATTGTCATTGGCAATCAAAAATGGGCTGGAAATGTAGAGATTCACCTTAAATCTTCTGACTGGTATCTGCATCATCACGAAACAGATGTGAACTATGAAAACGTGATTCTTCATGTGGTTTGGGAACACGACACCGAAATTTTCCGAAAAAACAACAGCGAAATTCCAGTTTTGGAACTTCAGCAATACGTTGATGCGGCCACCATTGTTAATTATCAATCGTTGGCCACTCCGAAATCTTGGATTTTTTGTTAAAAACAATTAAAAACAATTCCCGATTTTACTTTAAGAAATTGGCAAGAACGTTTATTTTTTGAACGCTTGGAACGAAAATCACAACCTGTTTTTGAATTACTAGAGCAAACCCATCAGGATTGGGAAACGGTGTTGTTTTGCCTTTTGGCCAAAAATTTCGGATTGAATACTAATGGGGATCTCTTTTTGAGAATTGCCCGATCCCTTCCGTTTTCTATTATTAGAAAGGAAATGTTTGAAGTTGAAAATTTGGAAGCTTTATTGTTAGGAACGGCTGGATTATTAGAGATGGAAAAGGAAGATAATTATTTCAAGGATTTAAAATTGAGGTATTTTTATTTGTTGCATAAATACCAATTGGAAAAAATTAATATGGAATCTGTTCAGTTTTTCCAGCATCGTCCTGATAATTTTCCCACGATTCGTCTTTCGCAATGGGCAAATTTATATCACAGTCAGGCAAATTTATTTTCAAAAATTAGCACTGTAAATGCGATAAAAACTATTTACGAGACCTTCAATGTTGCGACTTCCGCCTATTGGCAAAACCACTATCAGTTTGACAGGGAAAGCCCTAAAAAAAGAAAAAAACTTTCTAAACCATTTATCGATTTAATTATTATAAACACCATTATTCCGATTCAATTTGCTTATGCGAAAAGCCATGGAAAGGAAAATTGCGAAGACTTGATCCAGTTGTTACATGAAGTTGCTCCAGAAAAAAATGCGATTATGGATAAATTCAGTTCTTTTGGAATAAGACCAAAAAACGCCTTTGAAACCCAGTCCTTATTGCAACTCAAAAACGAATATTGTAATAAAAGCCGTTGTTTGGAATGTGCCATTGGAATGGAATTGTTGACAAAAAGTTGATTCGGTTATTTATTGATTCGTCAATTTGAAAGATGTTTAATAATAAAATTTCTTAATTTTACTGCCATAATTGTAACCCTGAGCTTGTCGAAGGGCAAAATCCCAAAAAATGTCAGCAGTACTGAATCTTAAATTTTTTTTCGAAAAACATGGATTTCATGTTTCATCACGTCTTGCCGATGCCCTTGGAATGCGGGCCAGTAGTGTGCGCTTGTTTTTTATTTATGTGTCTTTTGTGACTGCTGGTTTGGGTTTTGGTGTCTACTTAACCTTAGCTTTCTGGATTAAGCTGAAGGATTTAATCCGGGCCAAACGGACTTCGGTTTTTGATTTGTAACAAAAGAGTTAGCAACAAAAAAGGGATTATAAAGTAATGGGAACTTTATAATCCCTTTTTTGTTATTAAATAGTACTATTTATCTACATTGTTCAATTTGCTGTTTTTTCTACTATAAACAAAGTAAATCAAAATCCCGATTGCCATCCAGGCAAAAAGTCGGAGCCAATTGGTCCAGCCCAATCCAACCATCATTAAAACACAGGCTGCTACTCCAAGTAATGGGACCAACGGAACAAAAGGGGTTCTAAATTCCCGTACCATATCCGGTTCTTTTTTCCTTAGAATGATTACCGAGATACAGACTAATACAAAAGCAAATAAGGTGCCTATACTAGTCATATCACCTACAATATCACCTGGGATAAAAGCGGCAAAACCACCTACGATAATTAAAATTGCAATATTGGCTTTGTAGGGTGTTTTGAATTTAGAATGTAAATCACTAAACATTTTAGGTAATAATCCATCTTTCCCCATAGAATAAAATACTCTAGACTGTCCTAATAACATGACTAATATCACGGAAGAAAATCCTGCTAATATGGCGACTGTTACTAATTGACCCAACCAAGCGTAACCAATCATGTATTTGTTTATGGCAAATGCCACAGAGGCTTCTTTTCCACCCGTTCTAAAATCCTCCACAGTAGCAACGCCAGTTAGTACGTGGGCGAAAAGAATATACAAGATGGTACAAATAGCCAATGATCCTAATATACCTATTGGCATATTTCTTTTAGGATTTTTTGTTTCTTGCGCAGCAGTACTCACAGCATCAAAACCGATAAAGGCAAAGAAAACGGTTCCCGCAGCTCCAACAATTCCCCAAAATCCCCCAAAGTGATGGTCAATTCCATGTTCGTCTGTAAAAATTGAAGTTGGTGGTATATAGGGAGTATGGTTTGCAGGATTTACAAAATTCCAGCCAATAACTATAATTAATACAACGATAACAACTTTTAAAACAACGATAATCCCGTTTACAAATGCCGATTCCTGGATTCCTTTGATTAATAATAAACTGATAACCCCAACAATAAATAAAGCGGGTAAATTGATAATTCCATTTTCACCCGTTTCTAAATTAGATTGGAATGGGGAATGGGATAACGAATAGGGAATAGGACTGATGTGAAGCACATTGACCAGTAAGTTATTCAGGTATTCGCTCCAGGCGATTCCAACCGTAGCGGCCCCTACGGCATATTCTAATATTAAATCCCAACCAATAATCCAAGCCATAAACTCACCCATCGTCGCATAAGTATAGGTATAAGCACTTCCTGAAATAGGAATGGAGGAAGAAAGTTCAGCATAGCATAACCCAGCCAGAGCACAGCCAATAGCTGCAACAATAAAAGCGATTGTCACTGAAGGGCCCGCGTTTTGTGAAGCTGCCATAGCGGTTCTTACAAACAAACCGGCGCCTATGATAGCACCAATACCTAAAGCAATTAATGACCAAGCGGTCAATGTTCTTTTTAATCCTTTTTCAGAATCAGCTGCTTCCGCTAAAAGTTGAGCTAGGGGTTTTCTTTTCCAAATTGACATCGTATTTTGGTTTGGGGTTAGTAAGTCCCAAATATATTGTTTTTTTAAATGTAGCTGAAACAAGGGATTCTTTTTTTTTAAAATTTTGAGATTTATTTTAAATGGAAGTCGATTTTGCTAAATATTTCTTATTTTTAAGTTTAAAATGAATTTTTATTCGAGTGGGAAACTCCTTAATGAAGATGAATTATACAAAACTACACTTCTATTTTAAGTTCTCAAGAAGCCAGTACAGAGGGATTTTTTCACTGTTTTCAATTATTGTCATTTTTCAATTAGTATATTATTTTACCGATTTAAGTTCATTATCCTTGACTTCTCCCGAAAAAGAAAAATGGCTTTCGTTGCAAACGCAAATTGATTTGATGAAACAACGAAAGCTAAATGATGTCCCTAAGATTTATCCATTTAATCCTAATTTCATCTCCGATTATAAAGGCTATCAACTTGGCATGTCAGTTTTGGAAATCGACCGGCTTATTGCTTTTAGAAAGGGAAACAACTACGTAAATTCGCCAAAAGAATTTCAAGATGTAACAAAAATTTCCGATTCCTTGTTGAATACCATCTCCCCTTATTTCAAATTCCCGAATTGGGTAAATAACAAAAAAGAGAATGCTAAGTTTACCAAAAGCACTTCCGCCAAAAAAGAAAACAAGGTTGTCATCGACATCAATAAAGCCACCCAAGAAGATTTAATCAAAATTTATGGAATAGGGGAGGCAATTTCACTTCGAATATTAAAACTGAAGGAAAGTTTAGGGGGTTTTGTTTCGATGGAACAACTGAAAGATGTTTGGGGATTGTCGCCTGAAGTAATCGAGAATTTGAACACTCATTTTAAAGTTTCGGCACTTCCCAATGTTAAAAAAATTGACATCAATAACGCTTCAATAAAAGAACTTTCTCAATTCCCCTATTTTAATTATCAGCTTGCAAAACAAATAGTTACTTATAGGAGTATGAACGGAGATATTAAAAACATACAAGATTTAACAAAAATTAAAGGTTTGTCTATTGATAAGTCAAATATTATAGTCTTATATTTGGTTTTTTAAAATCCTGAAATTTTATTATGAACTTTGATTACAGTGAAACGCAATCTATGATTGCTCAGTCCATAAAAGACTTTGCAGAACAAAACATTAGGCCCTTTATAATGGATTGGGATGAGGCGCAAACTTTCCCTATTTCGTTATTTAAAAAATTAGGCGCAATGGGTTTTATGGGTATTTTAGTACCTGAAGAACTTGGAGGCTCTGGATTGGGGTATCACGAATATATCACGATAATAGAAGAATTATCCAAAGTAGATCCTTCTATTGGGCTGTCTGTTGCGGCACATAATTCCTTATGCACCAATCATATATTGGCTTTTGGAAATGAAGCGCAAAAGCAGAAATGGATTCCAAAATTAGCTTCGGGAGAACATATTGGCGCTTGGGGTTTAACGGAACATGAAACAGGATCTGACGCTGGTGGAATGAATACCACTGCCATGAAAGAGGGTAATTATTGGATTGTTAACGGAGCTAAGAATTTTATAACCCATGCTATTTCTGGAGATATTGCAGTTGTGATTGTCAGAACTGGTAAAAAAGGGGATTCTAAAGGAATGACTGCCTTCGTTTTCGAAAAAGGGATGCCAGGATTTACTTCAGGAAAAAAAGAAAATAAATTAGGTATGCGCGCCAGCGAAACGGCTGAATTGATATTTGATAATTGCAAAATTCCGGATGCTAATAGATTAGGTCCAGTGGGTGATGGTTTTGTCCAATCTATGAAAATATTAGACGGAGGGAGAATTTCCATCGGGGCATTATCACTTGGTATTGCAAAAGGAGCCTATGAGGCGGCATTGAAGTATTCAAAAGAAAGATATCAGTTTGGCAAACCCATTTGTGAATTTCAAGGAATTTCATTCAAACTAGCCGATATGGCAACAGAGATTGAAGCCTCGGAATTACTATTGCATAAAGCGGCATTCCTAAAAAATCAGAATCGAAAGATGACAACGCTCAGTGCTATGAGTAAAATGTATGCTTCTGAAGTATGTGTTAGAGTGGCTAATGAAGCTGTTCAGATACATGGTGGTTATGGCTATACCAAGGATTATCCTGTTGAAAAATTCTATCGGGATTCAAAATTATGCACCATTGGCGAAGGCACCACCGAAATACAAAAAATTGTTATTTCGAGAAATATTATTGCGAACTAGTTGGATTAATTCTTTTAATAATCCCTAATTAATATTGTCTATTTTTTAAAGTTTTTGCTTATTTTCGCTAGATGAAAAACATCATCGTCACGGGAACTTCTAGAGGTATTGGATATGAACTGGCTTTGCAGTTTGCTAATTCCGGTCATAATGTATTGGCTATCTCCAGAAAAACACCTCAAATTCTCATTGAAAATCAAAACATTACTTGTTTGTCTGTCGATTTATCCAATGAATCCGAAATGCAGCGAGTAGAAAATTTTCTTTCCCATTCATGGACAACAGTAGATGTAATTATCCATAATGCAGGGTGTTTATTGTTGAAACCTTTTTCAGAAACATCTCAAAGTGATTTTGAAAACATATACAAAGTCAATGTTTTTGGGGTGGCTAATTTGACTCGTATTTGCCTGCCATTCTTACAAAAAGGAAGTCACGTAGTTATCATAAGCTCTATGGGTGGCATTCAAGGCAGTTTAAAATTCGCTGGACTTGCAGCTTACAGCTCTAGCAAAGGAGCCGTGATTACGTTGTCAGAATTATTGGCTGAAGAATATAAAGAAAGTGGTATAGCTTTTAATGTTTTAGCATTAGGAGCTGTTCAAACCGAAATGTTGCAAGAAGCATTTCCAGGTTATGAAGCGCCTATTTCTGCAATAGAAATGGCTAATTATATTTTTGATTTTGCTTTGACTGGAAATAAATATTACAACGGAAAAGTACTTCAGGTTTCAACTACTAACCCTTAGAGTTATAATTCATAACCCATTTGAGCGAAACACTATTAAAATATTTGCCTGAACATGCCGTAAAATCTGTTTTCGAACTAATTGTGGCTAACGAAGTTCACCTCAAAATCGTAAATGAACGTGTGACTAGACATGGCGATTATCGTAAAGGGATGAGTGGAAAACACGAAATAACGGTCAACTCGAGTTTGAATAAATACAAGTTTTTGATTACATTGGTTCATGAAATTTCACATTTGGTGGCGTTCGAAAAATTTGGACGCAACATCAAACCCCACGGTGATGAATGGAAATATTCCTTTCAAAAACTGATGATTCCGTTTATTCGTCCCGAGATTTTCCCAAATCATTTATTGCCTTTGTTGGCACGTCATTTTAAAAATCCTACAGCAAGTAGCGATACAGACGCCACTTTGTCGTTGGCATTAAAACAGTTTGATGAACAAAACGATAAAAATTATATTTTTGAAATTCCTTATGGTAGTATTTTTAGAATTCAAAACGGAAAGATTTTCAAAAAAGGCGCTTTAAGAACCAAACGTTTCGAATGTTTGGAAATAAGTTCAGGAAGAACCTATCTTTTTAATCCAAACGCTGAGGGAGAATTATTGCCAAGTTGATAGGGAACTATGAAATAATTAAGTTAAATATTATCCTACGAGATAAGCTTCTCTGACTTTTTGGAATAATTTTGAGGAATATACAAAGTCAACAATGTCTTTATTGTCCGTTCTAAAAACAGCATCTTTATTTCCTTCCCATTTTTTTATCCCATTTTTTAGAAATAGTATGTTTTCTCCAATTTCCATAACGGAGTTCATGTCATGAGTATTGATTACGGTGGTGATGTTATATTCTTCGGTGATTTCCTTAATTAGATTGTCAATGAGTATAGCAGTGTTTGGATCTAAACCCGAATTAGGCTCGTCGCAAAATAAATATTTAGGGTTATTTACAATGGCACGGGCAATAGCAACACGTTTTTGCATTCCGCCTGATATTTCAGAGGGTAATTTATGATGTGCGTCAACTAGATTCACTCTTTTTAGAACGAAATCAACACGTTTTTGGATTTTAGATTTAGTGTCATCGGTGAACATTTTTAAGGGGAAACCCACATTTTCTGCAACTGTCATCGAGTCAAACAAGGCACTTCCTTGAAAAACCATTCCGATTTCGGTGCGTAGTTCGCGTTTTTCAGATAAATTAAGTTCAGAATATATTCTGCCGTCAAAAGAAATGGTTCCGGCGTCTGGCGTATGGATTCCCAAAAGACTTTTAAGTAATACTGTTTTGCCAGAGCCACTTTGTCCGATGATTAGATTCGTTTTTCCCGTTTCGAAAATAGTAGAAATCCCTTTAAGAACTTTACTTTCTCCAAATGCTTTCTCTATATTACGTATTTCTATCATTATGTAAGAAGTAATTGGGTTAGAATATAATTTATCAATATTATGGTAACAGAAGTCCAAACAAAAGCCACGGTACTCGCTTTACCTACTTCTAGAGCACCTCCTTTCATGTAAAACCCATGAAAAGAAGGGATTGAAGCTAATAAAAAACCAAAAACAAAGGTTTTTATAAAGGCATACGCTATATGGAATGGGATAAATTCCTGATGCAGCCCCGCTAAAAAGTCGGCACTGCTTCCAAAACCCCCATAAACGGCAGCTATATAACCTCCAAAAACCCCCAAAAACATACTTATCCCTACCACAAAAGGGTAGAACATTATAGCAATAAGTTTTGGAAATACTAAGTAGTTCACAGAGTTTACACCCATAACTTCTAAGGCATCAATTTGTTCCGTAACACGCATAGTACCTATACTTGAGGTGATAAATGAACCCATTTTTCCAGCCATTACAATAGAAATGAAAGTAGGAGCAAATTCTAGTATTACAGATTCGCGAGTTGCAAATCCGATGAGGTATTTTGGAATTAGCGGATTGTTTAAATTTAAAGCGGTCTGGATGGCAACAACTCCCCCTACAAAGAAAGATATGAAAGCTACAATTCCGAGTGAACCAAAAATCAAATCATCTATTTCTTTAAAGATAAGAGGTCTCATCATTGACCATTTAGTCATTTTGCTAAAAATTTCTTTTAGCATTAAGAAATACCTTCCTATCTGCGATAAATAACGGATGAGCATCATAGTTTTTAAATATAAGCTAAATTAAGTAAATAGTTGTGAGTTATGATTGGATATTGCTTAGTTTTCATAAATAGCATTATCAGATTAACTTTTCTTTCATTTTCTGTAAACGATACTTTCGTATGAATTTTGCTTGTTGCTCGGTAACCAATAAAGGAGTATTTGACATTTTGGCTTTCCAAAAACCACGGATGTAATCCAAAAAAAGAACCGGTTTTTTTTTCATCAGCGCTAGTTTTGCAGAAGCAATTGCGGTTATGAAAAACCCGTACCCTAAGGTGTAAAAGGCTTCGCCTTGTTTGTAACGAGCGGTTTTATTATAATTAGCACCAGTTGGTTTTAGGTGTTTTACGATTAATGAAGGATCGGTTATTATTTTCCACCCATAAAACTTAGCTAATAATTCGTCAACCGTGTCCCAACCCATAGCTGGTTTTAAGTTTCCCATTTGTTCAAAAAATGATTTTCGGTAGGCTTTAAAAGCTCCGCGAATGTGATCTTTATCGGTTAGATTTTCTAAAGTCCAATCGCCGTTTTTTTCAATATAAGCAAATCCCCCCGCCATTGCCACAGTGGCATCTTTTTCGAAAATAGAGGAGATGCGTTCGAAATAATTATGAGGTAAAATTAAATCTGCATCCAATTTTACAATGATATCGTAATTGTTGTCTAAGGTTTCAAAACCCTTATGAAAAGCCTGTATCACTTTACTTCCTGGTAAATGAATGGATTCGGAAGTTTTATTCACTAAAGTAATGAATGGATTTTCTTTGGCGAAAGCCAATACAATTTCGGAGGTTTCATCGGTTGAATTATCATTGACTACAACGACTTTTTTAGGCAGTAGCGATTGCGAAATCAAGGATTGCAATGTCAAAGCAATAAAGTCGCCTTCATTGTGGGCAGGAATGACAATATAGAAATTCATTATTTTATTTTTTCGGCGTAAACAATATAATATCTTGGTATAATCAATCTTAAAAAGGGGCGAAAACCAATTTTATTTACAGGATGTGTAAATTTCTCACTATCAATAATTTTCCATCCTGTTTTTTCTAATAGCCAATCTAATTGCCAATCTTCAAATTCATGATAATGCCTGTCCCACATGTCGGTTTTGCTTCGATAGGCTGGTGAAAACCACAATCGTAATGGGATGGAAATGAAAAGTTTGTCGGATTTTATTTCTTTTAAAATGGTATAGGGATTGAGTAAATGCTCGAAGATTTCGAATGCGGTGATTACATCTTTTTTTTCTGATGAAAATACGGTTTGATCGTTGTCTAAATCTTCTCCTGAGGTATTTTTCACAGAAAACCCCTCGGCTTCCATAATTTTAGAAAATGGATTTTCAACGCCTAAATCCAAGATGGTTTCGGTGATTGAAACGTGTTTTTGTAAAAATTCTAAGGTGTGCTTGAATCTTTTATTTGGAAATGTTTTCTCGTACATAGTCATTGCGAGGAACGAAGCAATCTGTCGTTCTTTATTTTTAATTAGGTTATAACCTTTTTATTTTTTAATATCTATATACAAAGGCGTTGACGTTCATTCCTGCGCCAACCGAAGCAAAAATTATAACATCACCTTTATTGAGCTCTTGATTATCAATTTTTCCACGGATTAGTAAATCCAAAAGGGTAGGTACAGTAGCCACGCTACTGTTGCCCAACTCATGAATACTCATAGGCATGATGTCTTTTGGAACTGATTTGCCGTATAATTTGTAAAATCGATGAATTATGGCTTCATCCATTTTTTCATTGGCCTGATGAATAAGAATTTTTTTCACGTCATCAATGCCTAATCCACTTTTATCTAGACAACTTTTCATCGCCGAAGGAACTTCACTCAAGGCAAATTCATAAATTTTTCGACCATACATTTTTATGTAACGAGTATCTTCGTCTAATTCTGGATTGTACGATTTTCCAAAAAATAAATACCCTGCTTCATCATAAGCGTAAGTAGCGCTTTCATAGGATAATAAACCAGTTTCGGTATCTGAAGCTTCAATTATAGTAGCGCCAGCACCATCTGAATAAATCATGGAATCGCGGTCATGGGAATCAACTACTCTCGAAAGGGTTTCCGCACCAATCACTAAACAGCGTTTTGCCATGCCTGATTTGATAAAAGCATTGGACTGAAGTACACCTTCTATCCAGCCCGGACAACCGAAAAGAATGTCATAAGCAACACATTTTGGGTTTTTTATTTGTAATTTATGTTTGACGCGAGTGGCTAAACTTGGAATCATATCCGATTGTATAGTGCCGTATTTTATATCGCCAAAGTTGTGTGCGAAAATAATATAATCAATGGTTTCAGGATCAATTTCTGCATTTTCAATTGCTTTTTTTGAAGCTAAAAAAGCTAAATCTGAAGTGCATTGATCAGGCGTTGCATACCGTCTTTTTTCGATACCTGTAATACTTTTAAATTTCCCGATTACCACCTCGTTTGGATAGCCAAAAGGCGTGCCATCTTCATTTAAGAAAACATGTTCCCCAAAGTCAGTATTGTCAACTTTTATTTCGGGAATATAACTTCCTATTCCGGTTATTTTTATTTTCATTGGAAAATTTTATAAAAATATGGGCTAATTTATAGATAAAAGAGCATTTTTTCGATAAATCACAAAAAATTTAGTAATTTTATTTTAACCAACCTTGCCAATAACAAGTTGTTTTTTTTATTTTTTTTCAGATTAAACTATTCCGTTTCAACTTTGTGAAGGTTAAAATTACAGGATCTTTCTTTATAGAGGCTTTATGATAACATTAGTGTTACATATACGCTTCAATTGGAGCGCAGCTACAAACCAAGTTCCGGTCACCATAAGCGTCATCTGCTCTGCGAACGGTTGGCCAAAATTTATTTTCTGCAATATAATCCAATGGGAATGCGGCTTTTTCTCTGCTGTAAGGAAAATTCCAAACATCTGCAGTCAGCATTCCTAAAGTATGGGGAGCATTTTTCAAAACATTGTTTTTGTCTTCCAATGTAGCCACTTCAATTTCTTTTCTGATGGAAATCATCGCGTCGCAAAAACGGTCTAATTCTTCCAAATTTTCGCTTTCTGTCGGTTCGATCATCAAGGTTCCAGCCACAGGGAACGAAACCGTAGGCGCATGGAAACCATAATCCATCAATCGTTTTGCAATATCGGTAACTTCGATTCCTTTTTGTTTAAAAGGGCGACATTCCAAAATCATTTCATGAGCGGCACGACCCATTTCTCCGGAATATAAAGTGTCGTAATGACCGCTTAATTTTTCCTTGATATAATTGGCGTTTAAAATAGCATACTTAGTAGCGTCTGTAACACCTTCTGCACCTAACATTGAAATGTAACCATACGAAATCAAGCAAACCAAAGCCGAACCCCAAGGCGCAGCAGAAATTGCCGTAATGGCGTTGTCTCCACCTGTCGGAATTAAAGGATTTGTTGGTAAAAAAGGGACTAATTGTGGCGCAACACAAATAGGGCCAACACCTGGTCCGCCACCACCGTGAGGAATTGCGAAAGTCTTGTGCAAATTCAAATGGCAAACATCAGCGCCAATGGTGGCCGGATTAGTCAAGCCCACCTGCGCATTCATATTGGCACCATCCATATATACTTGGCCACCGTTATCGTGAATGATTTGCGTTATTTCTTTGATAGCACTTTCAAAAACACCGTGCGTGGAAGGATAAGTCACCATTAAACAAGACAAATCAGCAGCGTGTTCAATTGCTTTTTCGCGTAAATCGTCAATATCAATATTTCCGTTTTCCAATGTTTTGGTAACAATCACTTTCATCCCCGCCATCGCTGCCGAAGCCGGATTCGTTCCGTGTGCTGAGGAAGGAATTAAGGCAATATTTCTATGGTGATCCCCGCGTGATTGATGATAGGCCCGAATCACCATAAGTCCAGCATATTCACCTTGCGCACCAGAATTAGGTTGTAAAGTCGTTCCTGCAAAACCTGTAATTACATTTAATTGCTGTTCCAGTTTTCGTAACATTTCTTGGTAACCCTGTGCTTGATCCAAGGGTGCAAAGGGATGAATGTTATTCCAAAAAGCGTTGCTTAGCGGTAACATTTCCGCAGCTGCATTGAGCTTCATGGTACAGGAACCCAACGAAATCATGGAGTGGTTTAAAGCCAAATCTTTAAGTTCCAACATTTTGATGTAGCGCATTAAAGCGGTTTCTGAATGGTATTTATTAAAAACGTCGTGTTGCAAGAATGTTGAAATTCTTACTAAATTAGGTGAAAAATGATTTGTTTCAGTCAAGGCGTCAATTGTAGTTGCCTCAATATTATTTGCAGAAGCGAAAATACCAACTATTTTATTTATATCGACAATACTGGTAGTTTCGTTCAAGGAAATGGAAACGGTATTTTCGTCGATATAGTAGAAATTGACTTCTTTTTTTTCTGCGATGATGCGAACTTTTTTGGTATCCGCTTTTATAACAATGGTATCAAAGAAAGCGGTATTGGTTTGTTGCAAGCCTAATTTTTCTAATTCGTTTGCCAATGTTGCTGCCAAGGCATGAATTTTATCGGCAATGTATTGCAGGCCTTTTGGACCGTGAAAAACAGCATACATTCCAGCCATAACCGACAGTAAAACTTGTGCCGTGCAAATATTGGAAGTTGCTTTGTCGCGTTTGATGTGTTGTTCGCGAGTTTGCAAAGCCATGCGAAGCGCACGATTCCCATCGGCGTCAACAGTCACACCAATAATCCTTCCTGGCATACTTCTTTTATATTCATCTTTTGTAGCAAAATAAGCAGCATGCGGTCCGCCATAACCTAATGGAATTCCGAACCGTTGCGTGGTTCCCACTACAACCGCTGCACCCATTTCTCCAGGAGGGGTCAATTTGGTTAAACTCAAAATATCGGCTGCAACGGCCACTTTTATCTCATTTACTGCTGCTTTGGCAATAAAATCAGTATAATCATGAACTTGTCCATATTTCCCGGGATATTGAAGAATGGCTCCAAAAAAATCGGTCGAAAAATCAAAATTTTCATGATTCCCGACAACTAATTCGATGCCAATAGGGGTGGAGCGGGTTTGTAAAACGGAAAGAGTTTGTGGTAAAATTTCCTCAGAAACGAAAAATTTATGGATGTTGTTTTTCTTTTGGTCACGGGAACGAACGTCAAACAACAATGCCATTGCTTCGGCAGCGGCAGTGCCTTCGTCAAGCAAGGAAGCATTAGCAATTTCCATTCCGGTTAATTCAACAACCATGGTTTGGAAATTCAAAATGGCTTCGAGACGACCTTGTGCAATTTCGGCCTGATAAGGGGTGTATGCGGTATACCATCCTGGGTTTTCGAGAATATTTCTTTGAATTACGGCTGGTACGATCGCTTGATTGTAGCCTAAGCCAATATAGGACTGAAACATTTTATTTTTAGTGCCCAATTGCGTAATATGGTTTAGGTACTCATATTCAGTCATTGCAGGGTCTAAATTCAGTGGTTTTTTTAAGCGAATAGTATCCGGAAGAGTTTCATATAATAGCTGTTCGATAGACTCAACCCCTATTGTTTTCAAAATGTGCTGAAGGTCTTTTTCTCTTGGTCCAATGTGTCTTAAAGCAAATGAATCTGTTTTCATGTAATGGTAAAAGTATTGTTTTTTGAAGGTGCAAATTTATGGATTATTATCAAAATAAGCAGGGGTTCAAGCAGTTGATTCCTGGGAATCTTTCAACTAAAATCGTTATTTATTAACAACGTTGATTATTTTTGTTGGATGAAGATTTTTAGGGAAGCATTTGATATTTATCTAGACGGCAGTATTCACGTGGCTTTTGCCGTGTTTTGTCTAGTTCAGATTAGCATTATTTCAAATCATTTGGTTTTCATGGACTATTTCCCTTTTTGTGTGTTTTTTGGAACCGTTTTAGGTTATAATTTTCTGAAATATTTTGAAGTTTTTAGAAAAGGCTTTTTTGGGTCCAATAAATACTATGCAATTATAATAGTTAGTGTTTTGGCAGGAGTAGGTTTTTTATTTTTTTTTTATACCTTGGAAAATAAGATTCAAAAACTAATGTTTTTTTCAGGATTATTCGTTTTGATATATCCTTTCCTAAGGAGATATGGCTGGTTGAAACTTTTTTTAGTAAGTTTCGTAGTTACTTTTATAACGGTATATATTCCTTTTCAAACTTTGAAATGTGTGCCTTTTGAATTTTACATTAGTTTCATTCAACGTTTTTTTATACTTACTAGTTTGCTAGTTCCTTTTGAAATAATGGATAGTAAAACTGATGAAAAAATCTTGAACACTCTACCTCAATTGTTTGGTATCAATAGCGCTAAATTATTTGGAATTTTATTAGTAATCCCATTTATTCTTTTAGAGTTTTTAAAACCGAATCCAAGTTATTTAGTGCTTCCAATAGGAATTATTACGGTTTTGTTTATTGACTTCACGGAATGGAAAAGAAAAAAATATTACACCTCTTTTTGGGTAGAAAGTGTGCCTATTTTATGGTGGTTGATGTTGGTTTTATTTCAATAAAAAACCGAAACATTTCTGTTTTGGTTTTCATAAAATCTATAACAATCCTGCTCGTTTCAACAACGCTTCCGGTTTTGGTTCCTGTCCTCTAAAACGTTTGTACAAAATCATGGGGTTTTCGGTTCCGCCTTTTGAAAGTATATTTTCCTTGAATTTTGTTGCCACTTCTTTGTTGAAAATGCCTTTTTCCTGAAAATATTCGAAGGCGTCCGCATCCAATACTTCCGCCCATTTGTAGCTGTAATATCCTGAAGAATAACCGCCTTGGAAAATGTGTGAAAAGGCCGTGCTCACGGCGTTTTCCTTTACGTCAGGATACAATTGTGTCGACGCGAATTGCTCGGTTTCGAAGGTTTTTATGTCCTTTATGTTCGTAGGATCTTGTCCGTGCCAACCCATGTCCAACAATCCAAAACTCAACTGTCGCATTGTAGCTATTCCTTCCTGAAAACTAACACTTTCCTTGATTTTGTGCACTAATTCCATAGGAATCATTTCGCCAGTTTCATAATGATAGGCGAACAAAGCCAAGGCCTCTGGTTCGTAACACCAGTTTTCCATAATCTGGCTTGGCAATTCGACAAAATCCCAATAAACGGATGTTCCCGACAAACTTGGATACGTGGTATTGGCTAACATCCCATGCAAACCGTGACCAAATTCGTGGAATAAAGTCGTCACTTCGTTAAATGTCAACAGCGATGGTTTGGCTTCCGATTTCTCGGAAGCGGCAATTGGCGGAGTGAAATTGCAAACATTCGAAATATGAGGTCTTTCATTAATGCCTTTTTTGATGTATTGTGATTTGAATGATGTCATCCAGGCACCATTGCATTTGCCTTTTCTCGGGAAGAAATCGGTATAAAAAATCGCCACTAATTGGTCGTCTTCATCTTTTACTTCGTAGGTTTTTACGTCTTCGTGGTATTTATCAATTTCAAAGGTTTCCTCGAAAGTGATGCCGTATAATTTTTGTGCCACCGTGAAAGCGCCGTCCAAGACTTTCTCCAATTGGAAATAGGGTTTCAATATTTCGTCATCCAAACTGAACAATTGCTGTTTCAATTTCTCCGAATAATACGCTCCATCCCATTTTTCGAGTTGCTCAATTCCGTCCAGCTCTTTGGCAAAAGCCTTTAATTGGTTGAATTCTTTTTCGGCTGCGGGTTTCGCTTTGGCCAATAAATCATTCGAAAACGAATTTACCTTCTCTGGAGTTTCTGCCATTCTTTCTTCAAGAACAAAATGGGAATGTGTTTTGTAACCCAAAACCTGTGCTCTATCGAAACGTAATTTTGCAATTTTCAAGACGATTTCCTGATTGTCGAATTCGTTGTTTTGAAACGCCCTGGCACCAAAGGCAATGGCCATTTTCTTGCGCAATTCACGATTGTCGGCATAAGTGACAAACGGAATATAACTGGGATGATCCAAGGTAAAAATCCAGCCTTCTTTTTCCTGGCTTTTTGCCAAAGAACGAGCGGCTTCCCGAGTTCCTTCTGGCAATCCGGCCAAATCATTTTCGTCGGTAATATGTAATTCGAAAGCGTGGGTTTCAGCCAAGACATTTTCGCCAAACTGCAAACTCAACTTCGATAATTCCTTGTCAATTTCGCGTAATTGGGTCTTTTTGTCTTCGGGTAAATTGGATCCGTTTCTGGAAAAACTCTTGTATTTCTTGTCTAAAAGTGTGGTTTGTTCTGGGTTGAGGTTCAAGTGTTCTTTTTGCTCGTAAACGACCTTCACCCTTGTAAACAAATCAGGATTAAGGCGAATGTCATTGCCAAATTCTGATAACAATGGCGAAACTTCCTGTGCAATTTTTTGCATTTCATCACTGGTTTCTGCCGAATTCAGGTTGAAAAAGATACTTGAAATCCGATCCAAAACATCACCGCTGAAAGCTAAGGCTTCAATCGTGTTTTCGAAAGTAGGTTTAATGGGATTTCTTACAATCGCATCAATTTCGGCTTTCGCTAGTTCGATTCCTTTTTGAAATGCAGGTAAGAAGTCATTGTTTTTGATTTTCGAAAATGGCGACGTATTGTGTTTTGTATTGAATTGGTGGGTTAAGATGCTCATGGATTTGCTTTTAATGTCTTTTTAAATGGGGAAAAATTATCTTTTTAAATTTTCAGACGATTTATTTACATTGTCTTTTAAACCTTCTTTATAAAAAATAATTTTATCTAAAACACATTTGTCTGAAGTTCCTATGATTTGTGCCGCTAGAATTCCGGCATTTTTGGCTCCATTTAAGGCAACTGTCGCCACAGGAACGCCACCTGGCATCTGTAAAATAGACAAAACGCTATCCCAGCCATCAATGGAGTTGCTTGATTTTATAGGCACGCCAATTACGGGTAAAGGTGACATGGAGGCTACCATTCCCGGTAAATGCGCTGCCCCACCGGCACCAGCAATGACTACTGAAATGCCGCGATTATGAGCGTTTTCGCTGAAATCAAATAGTTTTTCTGGCGTTCTGTGCGCCGAAACAATGTCAACTTCAGTTTCTATATCAAATCCTTTTAGAATATCTATGGCTTCTTGCATTATGGGCATATCGGATATGCTTCCCATTATTACGGCTACTTTCATATTTTTTAATTGTTTTAATTTCCACTAATTACCCTTATCGTATTTTTCACATCCTCGGCAATTTTTCTTGCCTTATTGATATCTTCATTAACTATCGTGACGTGACCCATTTTGCGGAATGGTCTTGTTTGTTTTTTTCCGTAAATATGTGGTGTAACCCCATTCCATCCTAATATTTTCTCTATGTTTTCGTAGATTACATTTCCTGAATACCCTTCGGCGCCAGATAAATTTACCATAATACCAGCGACTTTGCTATCGGTATTTCCAAGAGGTAAATCGAGAATGGCACGTAAATGATTTTCAAACTGGGAAGTGTAACTAGCTTCAATGCTATAATGACCAGAATTATGTGGGCGAGGGGCAACTTCGTTCACTAGAATCTCATCGTTTTCGGTTTGAAACATTTCAACTGCCAAAAGCCCCACGTGATTGAATTTTTCGGAAACATCTAGTGCGATGGTTCTGGCTTTTGCGGCTACATTGTCGTCAATTCGAGCAGGGCAAATCACGTATTCCACTTGGTTGGCTTCGGGATGGAATTCCATTTCGACAACAGGATAGGTTTTGATTTCGCCTGAAGGACTTCGGCAAACGATGACGGCCAATTCGTTTTTGAATGCGATTATTTCTTCGGCAATACATTCTACGTTTGGTAAAATTTCTAGATCTTGAAGAGTTCGAATGATTTTTACGCCAGTACCATCATAGCCAAATTCAGTACATTTCCAGACAAAAGGCATTTCTAGCTTAGAATCGACAATGTCGACCACCAAGCTTTTTAAATTTCCGTATGTTTTCGATGGGGCTGTGGGGATGTTGTTCTTGGAATAAAAAGCTTTCTGGATTCCTTTGTTTTGAATGAGTTTTAAGGTTTTTGGTGAAGGATAGATTTTTAATCCTTCGTTTTCCAGTTTTTCTAAAGCCTCTAGGTTCACAAGTTCTATTTCGAAAGTCAATACATCAACTTGTTTCCCAAAATTATACACCGTTTCAAAATCCATTAAATTTCCTTGAAAAAAATGGTTGCAGGCTATTTTGCATGGCGCCTCTTCGCTTGGATCTAGGACATAGGTTTGTATGTCGAATTTTCGGGTGTCAAATAAGAGCATTTTACCTAATTGTCCGCCGCCGAGAATTCCTAGTTTGAAATTAGAAGAGAAATAATTCATTATCGAATTGTTTGTGTATTTTTTACAAAGATAATTGTTTAAAAAACAAATGACAATTTCTAGAGAGGTAATCTATTTATAGATGACCTTTTTATGATTTATCATTCTTGGTTTTTTAATCTAATATATAAATACTGAAATCCCTATCTTTGCGCATTATTTTATAACCAAAAAAGTGATTCAACTCCACGATAAAAAATTTGTTTCTTTTATTTCTGCTCAAGAAATAGAATTTGCTATTGCTAAAATGGCTACTCTAATAGCCGCTGATTTTGACAATGAGACTCCTATTTTTGTTGGAATATTAAATGGTTCATTTATGTTGGTTTCCGATTTCATGAAGCAGTATAAAAACCCCTGTGAAGTGAGTTTTATAAAAATGGCTTCTTACGATGGGATTTTATCTACAAATGAAGTTAAACAACTAATCGGTTTAGATCAAGATTTATCTGGGCGAACAGTTGTTGTCTTAGAAGATATTATTGATACAGGGAATACTTTGGTTGCTTTAAAAGAACTATTCAAAAAACAAAAGGTAAAACATTTCAAAATAGCAACACTTTTTTTTAAACCAGAAGCCTACAAACAAGACCTTAAAATTGACTATATTGGAATAAGAATCCCAAACAAATTTATAGTTGGCTATGGGTTAGATTATAATGGCTTGGGCAGGAATTTGCCCGAAATATACCAACTACAAGATTAAACACAGAAATACTTATAAATTACTTAACTCATAACTTACAATTACAAAAATGATTAACATTGTTTTATTTGGAAAACCGGGAGCTGGAAAAGGCACACAAGCAGAATTTTTAAAAGGAAAATATAATTTGACACACCTTTCAACGGGTGATGTTTTTAGATTTAACATCAAAAACGAAACGGAATTAGGAAAATTAGCTAAAACTTATATGGAGAATGGTGATTTAGTTCCTGACGAAGTAACCATTAAAATGTTGCAAAGTGAAGTAGATAAGAATCAAGATTCCGCTGGGTTTTTGTTTGATGGTTTTCCAAGAACAATAGCTCAAGCCAGAGCATTAGATGCTTTTTTGTCAACAAAAAACGAAAAGATTACCGCTACCATTGCATTAGAAGCTGATGACGAAATTTTAATAAAGCGTTTATTGGAAAGAGGAAAAACTAGCGGTAGAGTTGATGATCAAGACGAAGAAAAAATCAGAAACCGCTATCAAGAATACAATGAAAAAACGGCTCCTTTAATGGAGTATTACCATACACAAAATAAATTTTATGCTGTAAATGGAATAGGTTCTATAGCTGAAATTACTCAACGCCTTAGTGGTGTGATTGAAAAACTCTAGTTTATAAGTTTAGGACTATGAATTAGTTATTTGTGAAATTAAACCTCATTACCTCACAATCTTATATTCTTTTAAATGTATAAATGGAACTATTAATAATATTATTTTTAATTATCTTAAATGGTGTTTTTTCGATGTCGGAAATCGCGCTGATTTCGGCAAGAAAAAATAGATTGGAAACGTCAGCCAAGAAAGGGAATAAGAATGCTAAAATTGCATTAGATTTGGCCAATTCCCCCAATAAATTTTTATCAACGGTTCAAATAGGCATAACGCTTATAGGGATTTTAACGGGTATTTATAGTGGTGATAAAATAACTACCGATGTCCAAACTATTGTCTTAGGGTTTGAAATGCTCAAGCCTTTCGCGCATTCTATTGCTGTGGGGATAGTGGTGGTAATTTTGACTTTTTTCTCCTTGGTTTTAGGAGAGCTATTGCCCAAGAGAATAGGTTTGAATCATCCAGAAGCCATTGCTAAAGCGGTGGCATTTCCCATGAAAATAATTTCAATAATTACGGCGCCGTTTATTTGGTTACTGACACATTCGACAGATTTTTTATTAGATCTTTTGCAAATAAAACCTACCGCCGACGGAAAAGTCACCGAAGAAGAAATTAAAGCGATTATTAAGGAAGGAACTGAAGTGGGAGAGGTGCAGGAAATAGAGCAAGATATTGTGGAGCGTGTTTTTCATATTGGCGATAGAAAAATAAATTCTTTGATGACGCACAGAAAATCAGTGGTATCCTTGCCCTTGCATTCTAATAAAACACAAGTTAGGGAGTTTATGTTGAAAGAATTGCATTCTATTTATCCGGTGTATGGAGAAAATCACGATGATATTGTAGGAGTGGTAAACTTGAAAAATATTTTCGCAAATATTGATACATCCGATTTTAATTTGCCAGAAATAATTACTGAAGCGCCTTTTATGATGGAGCAAACCACCGCGTATAAGGCGCTGGAACAATTCAAAAATACGGGAATTCACTATGCTTTTGTCTCTGATGAATACGGTGTTTTTCAAGGAATAATTACCCTGAATGATATTCTAGAAGCTTTGGTTGGAGACGCTTCTGATTTTAATAAAGATGAATTCCAATTGGTCGAAAGAGAAGATGGAACTTGGATGGTTGACGGGCATTATTCTTTACATGATTTCTTGACATATTTCGAATTAGATGAATTAATTAATGATTATGAAGTAACCACCGTGAGCGGATTAATAATGATTGAACTTTCTCATATTCCAAAACAGGGAGAGAAGTTGATTTGGCAAAAATTTGAATTAGAAGTCATTGATATGGATGGCGTGAAGATTGATAAAGTGTTGGTGAAAGCCTTGAAAAAGTAAAAACAGGATCAAGGTTTTCGGTTCTGGGAGTTAGTTTATACCCAAAACCTAAAACCTAAAACCTAAAACCCAAAAGAAATGACAGAGGGCAATTTTGTAGATTACGTAAAAATATATGTTTCTTCCGGAAAAGGAGGGAAGGGATCAACGCATTTGCATAGAGAAAAATTTATCGAAAAAGGAGGTCCTGATGGTGGCGATGGTGGTAGAGGGGGACACGTTTATTTGGTTGGAAACAAAGGACTTTGGACCTTGTTCCACCTAAAATTTGCGCGTCATATTAAAGCGGGTCACGGTGGAGATGGTGGAGGAGACAGAAGTACAGGTGCCGATGGTACGGATAAGTTTATTGAAGTTCCATTAGGAACCGTAGTAAAAGACAAAGAAACAGGAGAAACCTTATTCGAAATTACTGAAGACGGAGAAAAACAAGTGCTTTCTCGTGGTGGAAAAGGGGGTTTAGGAAACTGGCATTTTAGAAGTGCTACAAATCAAACCCCAAGATATTCCCAGCCAGGGTTGCCTGGTGTAGAAATGGATGTTATTTTAGAATTGAAGGTGCTAGCTGATGTAGGATTAGTAGGTTTTCCTAATGCCGGAAAATCAACGTTGCTTTCTGTTTTGACTTCTGCCAAACCAAAAATTGCAGATTATCCATTTACCACTTTAAAACCAAATCTTGGAATTGTGGCGTATCGTGATTTTCAATCTTTTGTTATTGCTGATATCCCAGGTATTATTGAAGGAGCAGCCGAAGGAAAAGGGCTGGGGCATTATTTCTTAAGACATATTGAACGTAATTCAACTTTGTTGTTTTTGGTCCCTGTTGATACGCCTGACGTCAAAGCGGAATATGATATTTTAGTCAATGAATTGACAAAATACAATCCTGAAATGCTTGATAAAGAGCGCTTGTTGGTCATTTCAAAATGCGATATGCTAGATGAAGAGCTTAAAGCAGAACTTAAAGCCGAACTTGATGTTGCATTCAAAGACATTCCTTATATGTTTATTTCATCTGTCGCACAACAAGGTTTGTCAGAGCTAAAAGACAAGTTATGGAAAATGTTGAATGAGTAAAAATTAATTTTTTTTAATGGAAAGGATGTCCAGAAATAGATTGCCTTTCTTGTGATTTAGTTGCCGTAAGTGTCAAACAAAAACTGAAGGGTTTCTGGTATATTATTTGCCTGAATTGTCGGCTTTTGTGTTGGTGTATTCAACCAATTTTCGATGATTTTATCAAAATCACTACTCACTTCATAGACAACAGGAACGCCCATTTTCTTTAGTGCTGCAGCATTACATTCTTGTTCGTAATGTTTGCGAATTGGAATACTAAGAATTTTTTTGCCAAGATATAATGCTTCGGCAGGAGTTTCAAATCCACCACCAGTAATAATTCCATGACAGTTGATTAAGCTTTCATTGAAATCAATTTGATTTACCGGGAAATAAGTGATATTACCAATGGTGTGTTTTGATTTTATATCATTTAAAAACCAATGAAATTTGATGTATTTGTGTTTTTCGAATGCTTTTTCTAAACAATCCTTTTTAAAAGATGGTAAATAAACGGTGATATGATTTTCGTTTTTTGGATTTGAATTCAGTATTTCATCTTTGATAATTGGAGGATGAATAAAAGAATCATATTTTTCGAAATGCAAGCCAATATGTTTTGGGGAAGGTGCGTAATGTTTAAGAATCATTTCACCCATAATGCTTTTTTTTTCTGGCCTTGGAGTAGCATCCGACATAAAACTAGCTTGATGGCCAAATTGTACTGAATTGACTTTTTGCATTTTACATGCAAGTGAAGTGATAGAATCAAAATCATTGATTACCACATCATAATTCTTTAGTGGTAAGGATTTGGCATCTTTGTACATTTGTATGGGCTGAATATTTTTCGCGATATCCCAATAGTTCAATCCACCGCATTTGCTATAATGTAAACTACAACCTTCGCTTTTAAATTTTATAGGTAATTTAATTTCTAAACTGGCATTGTTGCCACTTAAAAAGAAATCTACACCACCAAATTTTTGTAAATATGGATATAATTGAATTGCTCTACTTATATGGCCATTTCCAGTAGCTTGTATGGCGTAAAATATTTTCATTTTAAGATAAAATTTTATTTACAATGTCAAGTATGATTATATCTTCTTTTTGTTCATGATCCAAATAGTCTGATTTTTTATATTGGTATATTGACCATTTCTCTTTTTTATATTCTAATGCAGTGAGGTTTTCAATCCAATCACCACTGTTTAAATACAGGACTTTTCCGTGTTCATTCTCTATTTCCTTTATCTGTGGTTTGTGGATATGTCCGCAAACAACATAACCATATTTTTTTTGGATGGCGATTTCGGCGGCGGTATTTTCAAAATTAGAAATAAATGAAACTGCTTTTTTGACACTGTCTTTAACCATTTTAGAAAAGCTCCGTTTTTCTTTTCCTAAAGCAACCAAAATCCAATTGATAAAACTGTTGATTAAAATCAATAAGTCGTATCCTTTTCCTCCAAGTTTAGCCAATATTTTCGCATACCCTTTTGTGGAAGAATCGAATACATCGCCATGAAAAATCCATGTTTTTTTACCGTCTAAATCCAAGATTAGTTTGTCGACTAACTCAAGATTGCCTAAAATAAAATCTGAATATTTTCGCAGCGCCTCGTCATGATTTCCAGTAATGTAAATTACACGAGTTCCTTGATTTGACATTTTAATAATATGCCTTAGGACATTCATGTGTGATACGGGAAAATAGCGCTTACTAAAACTCCACATATCTATAATATCACCATTTAAAACTAGGGTTTTAGGATTAATAGATTTCAGATATTGGAGTAATTCATTTGCATGACAGCCATATGTTCCTAAATGCACATCGCTTAAAACGACTAACGGAATTTTTCTTTTTCTTTTCATAATAATATTACAAAAATAATGGCTCTATGTTAGTAGAATGTTTCTTTTATATTAAGATTATGATTTTTTAAAGACAAAATAATCTGCGTGAACTTGTATAAATTTTCATATTTTTGAAGAATGAAAAAAATTGTATTTCTATTTTTATTAGTGCCTCTATTTCTATTTTCTCAATCTGATTTTGAAAAAGGAGAAGGTTGTCTTCGTAAAGAAAAATTAGAACAAGCCCAGACTTTTTTTGAAGCTTTTCTAAAAACAAATCCAACTCATTTAAAAACAATCGAATACTTAGGGGATATAGCGGCTCATAATAAAGAATGGGATAAAGCTATTGGGTATTATAAAAAATTAAAACAACTGAAGCCTTCAGAAGCTAATTATTATTATAAATATGGAGGTGCTCTTGGATTGAAGGCTAAAGAAGTTAGCAAATTTAAAGCTCTAGGAATGATTGGCGAAATAAAAAGCTCATTCGAAAAAGCGATAGCTCTCAATCCCAAACACATCGAAGCTCGATGGGCATTAGTAATGTTGTACATTAAACTTCCAGGAATTGTGGGTGGAAGCGAATCGAAAGCAGTACAATACTCTAATGAATTATTAAAATTATCTCCTGTTGACGGTTATTTATCGAAAGGACAAATTGATGAACATTTTGGAAAATATGCTTCGGCAGAAGAACAATATAAACAAGCAATTGTAGCAGGTAGCCCAAAAAAAGGTTCTCAAATGCTGGCTAATTTATACAAATACAAAATGAATCAGCCTGAAAAAGCGGCAAAAATTAAAATATAAATTTATGAGAACTCATTTTATAGCTATTGGTGGAAGCGCTATGCACAACTTGGCATTAGCATTACATAATAAAGGATATCAAGTTACTGGAAGCGATGATGCTATTTTTGAGCCTTCAAAAACAAGGTTGGATAAAAAAGGTATTTTGCCGGCAGCAATAGGTTGGTTTCCTGAAAAAATAACATCTGATATTGAAGCAGTAATTTTAGGAATGCACGCCAAAGCAGATAATTCTGAGCTGTTGAAAGCTCAGGAATTAGGATTGAAAATATATTCGTATCCCGAATTTCTTTACGAACAATCCAAAAATAAAACCCGGGTCGTTATTGGCGGTTCACACGGAAAAACAACCATTACTTCGATGATTTTGCACGTGATGCACTTTCATAATATAGAAGTTGACTATATGGTGGGTGCACAACTTGAAGGTTTTGATACCATGGTTCATCTTACCGAATCCAATGATTTTATAGTACTCGAAGGCGATGAATATTTGTCTTCGCCAATAGATAGAAGACCAAAATTCCATTTATATCAACCCAATATTGCCTTAATTTCTGGAATCGCTTGGGATCACATCAATGTTTTTCCAACCTATGATTTTTATGTAGTGCAGTTTGAGATTTTCATTGCCAAAATAACTAATGGAGGAATTTTGGTCTACAACCAGGAAGATCCTGAAGTGAAACGTGTTGCCGAAGCGGCTACAAATCCAATCCGTAAAATGCCATATACCACTCCGAAATATGAAGTGAAAGATGGTATTACGCTTCTCGAAACTCCAGAAGGCGCTATGCCAATAGAGGTTTTTGGAGCACATAACTTGAATAATTTGGCTGGAGCCAAATGGATTTGCCAAAATATGGGCGTTGATGAAGCCGATTTTTATGAAGCCATTGCCAGCTTCAAAGGAGCCTCAAAACGATTGGAAAAAATTGCTGAAAGTAAAACTAAAGTTGCTTACAAAGATTTTGCACATTCGCCAAGTAAAGTGGCCGCCACTACAAAAGCCGTGAAAGAGCAATATCCAAATCGGACCTTGGTGGCTTGTTTGGAATTACATACCTATAGCAGTTTGAATGCCGAATTTCTCAAAGAATATGAAGGTGCTTTAGAATATGCCGATGTCGCCGTAGTTTTCTATTCTCCAGATGCAGTTAAAATTAAGCAACTTGAAGAAGTAACCTACGAGCAAATCGCTAACGCTTTCAATAGTAAAGACCTGATTATTTATACCAATTCAGCAGCTTTTAAAGACTATCTTTTTAATCTTAATTTTGAAAATTCCGCTTTGTTGTTGATGAGTTCAGGAAATTATGGAGGATTAAATTTTGATGAGGTAAAAGAGTTAATCCAGTAAATGATTAAATGGAAGAAAACAGTTTCCCAATAACTAATTGGTCTGAAGACGACAAGCCCCGCGAAAAACTGATGCTAAAAGGTAAAAGTGCTTTGAGCGATACCGAATTGATTGCCATTTTGATTGGATCAGGAAGCAGAAATGAATCGGCGGTGGGTTTAAGCAAAAGAATTTTAGCAAGTGTCGACAACAATTTGAATGCTTTAGGAAAATTGACACTTCAACAATTAATGAATTTCAAAGGAATAGGCGAAGCTAAAGCCATTTCTGTTATTGCTGCCATGGAATTAGGTAGGCGGAGAAGGGCAGAGGAGGCGGTGGAATTGAATAAAATTACGTCCAGCAAAATGATTTTTGAGTTGATGCAACCTATCATTGGCGAATTGCCACACGAAGAATTTTGGGTTTTGTATTTGAATAATTCAAATAAAGTACTTTCCAAATCGCAGCTAGGTAAAGGAGGAATCACAGGAACTCTAGTTGACGTCCGATTGGTTTTTAAAGTAGCTCTTGAAATGGGCGCAACGGGATTGATTTTGTGTCACAACCATCCTTCGGGAACTTTAATCCCTAGTGATGCCGATAAACAAATCACAAAAAAGCTGAAAGCGGCAGGTCAAAACTTAGATATTAATGTTTTGGATCATGTCATTATTGCCGAAAATGGTTTTTATAGTTTCAATGATGATGGAATTTTTTAAATGAAAACTTTAAAAAAATAGTTACTCAAAATCAAAAGGTAATTAAACACTTATTGCTATTGAATCATTTAATTTTTGCAGTAATGTTCTTGCGAAATCAGTAGAATACTCTTTTTTTCGATACTTAGTGATCGGTTGTATTCCTTTAATCACGTTTGTAATAAATAATTCGTCTGCTTTTTGAAGATCAAAAGGAGAGATTACCCCCTCAACAACCTCTAAATTTTCTATTTTTCGAGCCAAAGCCAAAATTTGTTTTCTCATAACCCCATTCAAACAGCCTTCTGAAGTAGTAGGCGTGGTTAATGTAACGCCTTTTAGCATAAATAGATTCCCTTGTAGTGCTTCAATAACATTTTTACTATCATTTAACAACAAACAATTGTCCAAGCCATTTTCACTTGCAAATATGCTTCCTGTAATATTTATAATTTTATTGGTTGTTTTTATAGAGGAAAGCAATTGTCGAGGTATATAAAAATCGTTATACAAATCTACAATGTATTCCTTTTGACTTATAGTATATGCTTTGTCAAATAGGTTTTCTAGATTTATTAAAAATGAAATAGTATTGTTTTGGGGTAAATAATAACCTCCATCATTCCGGTAAACTGTAATTCGAGCACGGGAGGAATGGGTTAAGTTTTTGCGTCTTGCTAATGTGAGAATTTGGCCCTCTAAATATTCCATGGTAAAATTCATGGGGATTTCCATTCTGATGACCCTCATGGAAGACATCAGTCTGAAATAATGATCTTCTAAAAACAGTATTTTAGAATCTATTATTTTAACCGTTTCGAAGACGGCATCTCCAAATAAAAAAGCACGATTTTGCGCCAATAAACTAGTGTCTTTAGACACAATATCACCATTAAAATTAATCATAAAAAAAGCCCTAGATTTTGTTTAGGGCAAATATAAGTTATAAATACAATATTACTATACAGATCCTATCACATGCTTAAGATCTGAAATTTGATTTTCCCACAAAAGTGTTGCTTCATCAATTTCTCCCTTTTCAGCAAAATCAATAACCATCAAGGAAACGTCTTTTGTGATTTCGTCTACTAAAATATTTAATTCAAAGAAATAATCGGTGTCTTTATTATTGTCGTCAATCCATTTAAACCGCACCTTTTCTCCTGATTTTTTTGAGCAAAGTCTCGCTCTTTCTTCAGAATCATCCCAAATAAAAGTGAAAAACTCACCTCGAGAATTAACATTGTCGGCAAACCATTCTGATAAACCTGAAGGAGTCGAAATGTACTGATACAAAAGCTGTGGCGAAGAGTTTATAGGAAATTCTATTTCGTATCGTGTTTTTAAATCCATGAGCTGATTTTAATTTTTTTTCGAATGTATATAATATAAAGCCAAAAAAAAAGACTTTTCAATAATATTTTTTTTTCTCCAAGATAAACTTGTAACCTCTAATATAATTTTTATATTTGCACCCGCATTAAAAGGCTTTAGTCTTTAGCAATTTGGCGAGATAGCTCAGTTGGTTAGAGCGCAGGATTCATAACCCTGAGGTCCCGAGTTCAAATCTCGGTCTCGCTACTGGAACAAACCCCTAATATACAAAGTATTGGGGTTTTTTTATGCCTTTTTATCAAAAAAATCAAGAACTCATTTTGTTTAAGTGAGAAATTCAAGTGAGGAAGAGTGATTAAAAAAGTTCAAAAAAAATCCATTAAATACAAATTTTAGAGATTTATTGATGAATATTATATCAATAGAAACTAATTAAATTTTTTCTAATATCCACCACTTTTCCTGTTGACTTTTTTGGTCATTTAATATTTAAAAAAAAATAGTTTTAGAAAATTTCATAATCTTTTAGTTGGTGCATTCAATAAAATAATAGTTTACAATTTACCCGTTGTTAATGATCAATTTATCATTTTAAAACTATCAATTTCAGACTTCAGAAAAACTTACAGATAAATAGCATTATTATTAGAAATAAAATATAATTTTTTTCTTATAATTAAAAATATATTGTGTATTTAATCGATTAAATTTGTTTTTAAACTATTAAAAATCAAATATTTAGTAACTTTGTATCAAAGAATTAAAAAAAACATCAATACCGATTCATCATCGCTTTTATCAAAAAAAAAATGAAAACAAGCATCAACCTTAGAAAAATTAAACACCTAGTTTTTGGGATGTTTTTTATTGCTTTTTTAGGGTTTTCACAAACTCAAACATTTACTTCAAATGGTACGTTTACAGTTCCTGCCGGAGTTACTAGCGTAACAGTCGAAGCTTGGGGAGGCGGTGGAGGTGGAGGTGGATGTACAACTTTAACTAGATCTACGGGAGGCGGTGGAGCTGGTGGATCTTATACTAAAACTACTTTAGTAGCTGTTACTTCTGGTGCAACTATTTCAGTTACAGTTGGTGCTGGAGGAATAGGTGTTTCTGGTGCTAACGGAGGAATAGGAGGGACCTCAACATTCGCATCAACTTCACCCGTTTTAGCAATTGGCATTACCAGATTCTCAATTACAAAGAATGATCTACCAAGAAATTCAAAATAACGCTTCGCAAATTCGAGGTGCTATAGTTCCAAAAAATATTGCTGCCACGCCAAACTCTTTGCCTTTCGCTAATCTACTTCGTTATTATAGAATGGATGTATATAAAGATGATGTCATTGATGACCTAACTACAACAGCAACGGATTTAACTGGTGCAAAAATTTATAACAACAAAAACATTAATATACAACAGGCTCCAATGCCTTTTATAACAGAAAGAACAGGAGACTTTGCAATAGCCGTAAATAGCCCTACAAACGACATCAGAGGGTTAGATATAATGGAAAATTGGTCTATTGTAAGAGTAAAACATGATATTACCGAGACAGTAAACACAATAGATATAGGGATGATTGTGGATTCTGGTAAAATAATTACCATGAATAATGACACTAAAATTCAAAATGATTGGTATCTTAAATTAGATGGAAAAATAGATTTGGTTGGAAAATCACAATTGCTTCAAACATCAGAAAGCGATTTAGATGCTACAAGTGCCGGTTCCATCGAAAGAGACCAACAAGGGCAATCTAATTTATATAACTACAACTACTGGTCTTCGCCAACAAGTCCTGTTAATATAATTGCAAATAACACCAATTATACAATTGGCGCTATGTTAAAAGATGGAACAACATCAACTCCGCAAAACATAAATTGGGTTGCTGGTTATAATGGCGCTCCAACAACCCCAATAAGTATTGCAAAATATTGGTTGTTTAAATTTGATAATTATGCAAATACTTATGCCAATTGGTCTCAATTGACAGAAACAAGTGCATTGCGAGTAGGTCAAGAATTTACAATGAAAGGAAGTGGAGCAATTTCTGGCACTCAAAACCTAACATTTGTAGGCAAACCAAATAATGGATTAATCACATCCAATACCGTTGCAGCAGATCAACTTTTATTAACTGGAAATCCCTATCCTTCTGCTCTAGATGCAAATAATTTTATAACAGACAACGTAAATTCTATTGATGGTACTTTGTATTTCTGGGAACATTACGCCACTAACAACACTCATGTTTTACGCGAGTATCAAGGGGGGTATGCCGAAAGAAATTTAACAGGAGGAATTCCTCCAATCTCTGCAGGAGTTGAATATATTAGTCATTTAGGCACACCGTCAAAAGGAGTGCCAAACCAATTCATCCCGGTTGGACAAGGGTTTTTTGTAACTGGAAAATCAGGAGCTGGTGGAACTGTTATCTTTAACAATGGACAAAGAGGTTTTCACAAAGAAGACGAAGTTGGTATTTCTAATGTTATGTATAAAACAACGGCGAATGCTAAAAAACCAAAAAGTTCAAGTGTAGCATCTAACAATAATAATGACCCCATAAAAGTTGATAATTTTATGAAAATTCGTCTTGGATATAATTCCAATGCAAATTACCACCGTCAATCTTTGTTAGGATTTATGAATGAAAATGCCAGTAAAGATTTCGATTATGGGTATGATGGATTGAATATAGATAATTTTGCAAATGATATGTATTTTCTATGCGGTAAAACTCCGTTGGCAATCCAAGGTGTGGGTTATTTCAAAAAAGAGGATGTATTTCCAATTGGTGTAAAAACGAATGTAGCAGGAAAAGTAATTTTTTCAATTGATGAATTAGAAAACTTTGACAAAAATCAGAAAGTATATATCTATGATAAAGAAAGAAAATTATACCATAATATAAAAGACCAATCATTCGAAATAGTCCTTCCTATTGGACAATTTGACAATCGTTTTTTACTATGCTTTAAAGAAAAAAACCATTTAGAAGACAACGCGAAAAATCAGGATGATTCTAATGCCAAAATACAAGCAAGATATTCGCATGTAAGTAGTGCTTTAAAAATTACAAATACCTCTACTGAATCAATAGTTTATAATGTTTCATTATTTAACATTCTAGGTCAGTTTATTTCCAAATGGGAAATCACTAACCTAGATCAAAACAACATTGAAATTCCAATTCTCAACATAAGCTCAGGTATTTATATTACAAAAATCAATACTTCAAATGGAGTTTTTAGTAGGAAAATAATGATTCCTTGAAAAATAAAATTATAATAAAGCCGCTTTCAAATCCTCAAAATCAAGCAAAAATTGTTCCCCGGAAAGTAAGTTTTTTAAGGTAAATTTACCTTCACTCATCTCCGTTTCTCCAACGATAACTGCAAAAGGAATTTCACGTTTATCGGCATGTTGAAATTGTTTTGCCACCTTTACATTATCAGGGTATAATTCTACTTTTATCCCAAAATTCCTCAATTTAGTGATAGCTTTCATCGCATAAAACACCTCTTTTTCCCCATAATTAAGAAACAAGGCTTTTGATGTTGAAGTTACAGTTTTTGGAAACAAATCCAATTCTTCGATAACCAAATATATCCGATCTAAACCAAAGGAAATTCCCACGCCACTCATGTCTTTCAACCCGAAAATTCCGGTCAAATCGTCATATCTTCCACCGCCACCAATAGAACCCATGGCAACTTGTTTTGGCGGAGCCACTTCAAAAATAGCCCCCGTATAATAATTCAATCCACGAGCCAAGGTCACATCTAAATCTAAAATTACTTTATTCAAACCAAGATTGGTAACATTATCACAAATAAAACGCAATTCTTCAACGCCTTTCATTCCTTCTTCGGAAGTGGCTAATAATTTAAAAAGTTTACTTATTTTTTCCGAAATTGTTCCCGTAAAATTAAATAGAGGTTGCACTTTTTCAATTGCAGCTTCCGATATTCCTTTTTCAATCATTTCCTTTTTTACGCCGTCCTCGCCTATTTTGTCGAGTTTGTCTAGGGCAACGGTAAAATCAATTAATTTATCTTTGGCACCAATAACTTCGGCAATTCCCGAAAGGATTTTACGATTATTTATTTTGATGGTTGCGCCTTCCAATCCCAATTCCGTAAAAACGGAATCGTACAATTGCACTAATTCTACTTCTTGCCATAGGGATTTTGAACCCACTACATCGGCATCACATTGAAAAAATTCTCTGAAACGTCCTTTTTGCGGACGATCGGCACGCCAAACGGGTTGGATTTGATATCGTTTAAATGGAAACTCAATTTCGCTTTGATGTTGCACCACATATCGAGCAAAAGGAACTGTTAAATCATAGCGCAAGGCTTTCTCGGAGATGCTTGAAGTCAATTTATTACTTTCTTTATTTTGCAATAAAGCAGTATCAACTTTCGCCAAATAATCGCCGGAATTCAAAATCTTAAAAATCAAACGATCCCCTTCTTCACCGTATTTTCCCATCAAGGTTTCGGAATTTTCAAATGAAGGTGTTTCAATGGGTTGAAAACCAAATTTTTCAAAATTGTTTTTTATAATCGAAATGATATACTGACGTTTTGCCACCTCAGCTGGTGAAAAATCTCTTGTTCCTTTTGGAATACTTGGTTTATGAGCCATTTTATTGAATTACGAATTACAAATTACGATTTTCAAAAAATAAAATCGATTTCCTCAAAATCGTAATTTGAAATTCGTAATTCTCTCTGCAAATATCTTATTTTTAAAATAAATATCCCTTTTTCTAAAGCAAACTTGTAACAAAAATTGTATTTTCGTGTCAAATAGCTACTATGTTTAAACTATTCCGGGAAAACATTAGAATTGCAACAGGTTCAATAAGAACCCAATTGTTGCGCACTATTCTTACGGTATTAATCATCGCCATTGGTATCACCGCCTTGGTTGGTATTCTAACGGTTGTTTCAGCTTTAGAAAATACCATTTCAACAAAATTTGCCTCAATGGGCGCGAACACTTTCAATATTAATCAATATGAAAATACCATTAGACGTCATGGCGATCAGCTAAGAGAAATCATAAACCCTATCATTTCCCATCCCGAAGCGGTGGCTTTCAAAAATAAATATAAATACCCACTTACCGAAACTTCTATTTCTTTTATAGCAACTTCTACAGCAGAAATTAAATATGAAACCTCTAAAACTGACCCGGAAAATTCGATTGTTGGTGTGGATGAATATTTTATGACAAACTCTGGCTTAGAAACTAGTGCTGGTCGAAATTTTACTTCATTCGATATTCAAAACAACACCTATAATTGCATTGTGGGTTCCGATTTTGAAAAAGGATTATTAAAAGATGTTAACCCATTAGACAAGATAATTTCAATTCGTGGAGCCAAATTCAAAGTTATTGGTGTGTTGAAAGAGAAAGGCTCTACGTTTGGAAATAATCAGGATTTAAGGGTATTAATTCCTATTCAGGTGGCGCGATCTTTATATACAGCCCCAAAAATAAATTATACAATGAGTGTAATGGTTGCCCAAAAAGAAATGTTAAGTCAAGCTATTGATAATGCTAATGGTACGATGCGAAGGGTCCGCAAATTAAGCCCAGTAAAATACAATAATTTTGCCATTGTGCGAAGCGATGATTTAATTAACAAAATACTAGGCATCACTCAATATCTTGGAATAGCTTCTTGGATTATTGGTATAATAACAGTTCTCGGGTCGTCTATTGCCTTGATGAATATTATGATTGTTTCAGTTACGGAACGTACCCGAGAAATAGGTGTTAGAAAAGCATTGGGCGCCAAAAAAAGCACCATTGCTTTCCAGTTTTTTATAGAAACATTGCTAATTGGACAATTGGGCGGCATTATTGGAATTAGTATTGGAATTAGTATAGGCTATGCTATTGCAACAGCGATGAGCTTTAACTTTGTAATCCCGTGGAGCGCAATAATGGCCGCCTTTGCCACTAGTTTTGCCGTGGCTATCTTTTCGGGTTTGTATCCTGCTATAAAGGCAGCATTACTTGATCCCATTGAAGCACTTCGCTACGAATAGTTATTACATCGAATAGGCTATTTGAAATTGGCTTTAATCATCCGGTCATTCCCATAAATGTCTTTCCGCAATTCAATGTTTTTAAAATTCATTTTTTGGAGTAAATCAACAGTTTCATTTCCTAAATATTGATTGATTTCGAAAAACAATTTTCCACCCTCACCAAGATTTTTTTTGGCCAATTCAGCTATTTTTTTATAAAAAAGTAAGGCATCATCATCCTCAACAAATAGCGCCAAATGAGGTTCGTGGTCTAAAACATTTTTCTTGATTTCCTTTTTTTCTTGATTCCGAACATAAGGCGGATTGGAAACAATAATGTCAAATTGCTGTTCTAAATCTGCCGTTTCAAGAATGTTTTTTTCTAGAAAAGCAATGGTAACTTCATTGATTATTGCGTTTTTTCGGGCTGTAGCCAAAGCCTTTTCCGAAATATCGATTGCGAAAACTTGTGCGTTCAGTATATTTTTCGCCAATGCAATAGCGATACAACCGCTTCCTGTTCCAATGTCTAATATCCTTGTGTTTGGACTTTCGTCTTTCGTCTTATGACTTGCTATAATCCATTCAACCAACTCTTCTGTTTCAGGTCTTGGAATTAAAACATTTGAATTCACATTGAAATCTAAGCCATAAAAACTGGTTTTTCCTAATAAGTATTGGATTGGAATTTCTTGTTGCAATTGATGTAAAATTGAATTCCACAATTGAAGTTCTTCTAAAGAAAAAATCAAATCAGGATTCAAAGCCAAGTCTATTTGTTTCAATTGCTGCTTCTCCTCTAAAATTAAATAGAAAAAACTCTCCGATTCGCCAATATCGTAAATGGACGAAATTTTTTGAACAAATTGGCTCCTGTAATCTTTTATTTTCATTAAAATAATTTGTTTTAAAATTCAATTTTATGGTACAAAAATAGAAATTGTTTACTATTATTTTCTATAGATTCAAAACTAAATCCTAAACACAAAAAACATTACTTTTGTGCTTATGAATCCACATGAAACATACCTACGACGCTGCATTGAATTAGCCAAAAACGGTTTGGGAACAACGTATCCCAATCCAATGGTGGGAAGCGTGATTGTGTATGACGGAAAAATCATTGGCGAAGGTTGGCATAAAAAAGCGGGCGAACCCCATGCGGAAGTCAACGCTGTAAATTCAGTTAAAGATAAAAATTTGTTAAAAAAAGCTACTATTTATGTGAGTTTAGAGCCCTGTAGTCATTTCGGGAAAACACCACCTTGTTGTGATTTGATTATTAAAAACGGAATCCCAAATGTAGTTATCGGAACTGTTGACCCCAACATAAAAGTAGCGGGTAATGGCATCAAAAAATTAATTGAAGCCGGAGCAATAGTCACGGTTGGAATTCTTGAAAAAGAATGTAAAGAACTAAACAAACGTTTTTTTACTTTTCACGAAAAGAAAAGACCATATGTTATTTTGAAGTGGGCCCAGAGTCAAGATGGATTTATTGCCCCTTCTGAAATTATTCGCAAAGAACAAAAACCGGTCTGGATTACCAATGAGTATTCACGTCAGTTAGTTCATAAATGGCGAAGTGAGGAACAAGCTGTTCTTGTAGGAACTAAAACTGTCATTGATGACAATCCAAGGCTTGACGTGAGAGATTGGTCGGGAAATAATCCCATCAGAATTGTTTTGGATAAAAACAACCGCGTTCCTAGCAATAGTCATGTCTTTGACAATCAAGTAAAAACAATTATTTTATGTCAATCGATTACTTCAATTAATTTAGAAAACACTATCTTTGAGGTGATTGATTTCGGGCAAAATATACCACTCCAAATAATGGAAATTCTACATAAACACAGAATCCAATCCTTAATTATTGAAGGAGGTAGACAAACGGTACAGACTTTTATTGACCAAAACCTTTGGGATGAAGCTAGAATATTTACTGGAAATAACCATTTCAATACGGGAATAAAAGCGCCAATTCTAGCATTGAAAAACAGTAAAAAATATTATATAGAAAATGATGAACTTATAATATTCGGCAATCATGATTAATACTATTATTTTTGATTTTGGAGATGTTTTTATCAACTTAGACAAACAAGCTACTATTGTTGGACTTGAAAAATTAGGCTTAAAAGAATGGAATGAAGACCTGAATCAATTAAATATGCAGTTTGAAAAAGGTCTTATTTCCGAAGAAAATTTCCTGCTTGGTATCCAACAACACCTTCTAGGAGCTTCTATAAATGAAATTTCAAGAGCTTGGAATGCCATTCTTTTAGACTTTCCATTGTATCGATTAGAATTTCTCCAAAAGCTTTCGAAAAAATACCGATTGTTTCTTTTGAGTAATACGGATTCCATTCACATTTATACTTTCGAGCAAAACAAAGGGGTTTCCTTTTATAGTGATTTTTATCAATGTTTTGAAAAAGTCTATTTTTCATTCGAAATTGGATTAAGAAAACCAGATGCCGCTATTTTTAATTATCTTATCCAAAAATATGAATTGTCTCCAAAACACACTTTATTTATTGATGACAAAAAGGAAAATACTGATGCTGCGCTTTTGCTTGGATTTAACGTTTGGAACTTACAGGTAGGAGAGGAAGATGTGGTGGACTTATTCGAAAAAAAAATACTGTAAATCCCTGAATTATTTTTGGAATCTCATGACACATACAAAACCATCGCTTTTACTTCGGAGGCGATTCTATTTAAAGAAAAAAACAGCAAATTCTTTGGCTATGCCTATCCAATCCAATCGGAAAGTGAAGTAAAATTAATACTTGATAGTTTAAGAAAAAAATACCCCAATGCAGTGCATTATTGTTATGCGTATCAAATTGGCAATGAAACACTAATCTACAGGGTAAATGATGATGGTGAGCCAAGTAATAGTGCAGGAATGCCTATTTATGGTCAAATTCAATCTTTTGGTCTTACTAATGTTTTAATTGTCGTTATCCGAATTTTTGGGGGAATAAAATTAGGTATTGGGGGATTGATTTCGGCTTATAAAACTGCTGCTCAATTAACATTAGAATCTTGCGAAATAATAGAAAAATCAATTGACATTCATTATCTTGTTTCTTTCGACTATAAGAACATCAATAAAGTAATGCGGGTCATTAAGGAAAAAAATCTGGAAATTGTAAAACAGGATCTAGAAATGAGTTGCGTAATTGAAATTGTTACCCGCAAAAAAAATGCAAAAACAATATTCTATATTTTCAACTCTATGTTTGAAATTGAAATAAAACCAACTCTATTATAATCTCAAAAAAAAATATTTTTTTTCAATCATTTAGCAATAAAAAGTTGTTATTTTCCATTGCTATTCAAAAGTTCAAATATATAAGGTGGTGGGGAGACGGGTCGACCTGATTTCATGTCTACAAATACCAAGATAGAATTCCCCGTTGTTAACAACTCACCCTTATCGTTAAATAATTCATAGTCAAATTCAATCTTGACTGATGTTTGTTTTTTTAATATTGTTTTCAACGTCAAGAGTTCGTCATATCGAGCGGGTTTTTTATAATTTATTGATAAGGAAACTACAGGAAGCATAATTCCATTATCTTCCATCCATTTATAAGAAATTCCTTTGTTTCTTAGCCATTCAACTCTGCCAGTTTCGAAATATTGAGCATAATTACCATGATAAACAACCCGCATTTGATCTGTTTCTGAGTAACGAACTCGTATTTGAATTTGATGATATTCCATTAAATTAAGTATTAAAAAATTAAAATTATCATACAATATTATTTTATATAAATTTTTACAAAAATATTTTTTTTTAGGGAAATTTATTTACACTTTTGTAATCCAAATAAATTAAAATATTTCCATCCTTTTTTTTATTTAGAAATACCCCAAAATCAAAACATATTTAACCAAATTTATGAATAAGAGTGCTCAATCAGTATGGGAAAACTGCCTATCTTTTATCAAAGATAACATTGCAGACCAAGCTTACAAAACTTGGTTCGAACCAATTAAATCAGTTGAGCTTACCGATAACGCTTTATATATTCAGGTTCCTAGTAAATTTTTCTACGAATGGCTAGAAGAACATTATGTTAAATTATTAAAAGTAGCACTGACAAAAGAACTTGGAAAAAACGCAAAGTTACTCTATAAAATCAAGATGGAGAACACTTATGGAAATAAACAGCCCTTTACAGAACAATTACCTAGTGCAAATCGGGTTGCATTAAAGCCCCAAGATGTTGACGCTCCCTTTAAAAACCTAAATCCAGAATTAAGAAATCCATTTGTTATTCCTGGAATTCGAAATTTAAAAATTGAATCACAACTCAATGCTAACTATAGTTTTGATAATTTTTTGGAAGGAGATTCTAATAGACTCGCCCGTTCAGCAGGTAAGGCTGTAGCTAATAAACCTGGAGGCACCTCATTTAACCCATTGTTAATTTTTGGAGGTGTTGGTTTAGGTAAAACGCATTTAGCACACGCTATTGGAGTTGAAATAAAAGATAAATATCCCGAAAAAACGGTTTTATATATTTCAGCTGAGATTTTCACCCAACAATATATCGATTCAGTAAAGAAAAATAATCGAAATGATTTTATCCACTTTTATCAATTAATAGATGTGTTAATCATTGACGATGTTCAGTTCCTTTCAGGAAAAACAGGTACGCAAGACGTATTTTTTCACATTTTCAATTATTTACATCAAAATGGCAAGCAGGTTATTTTAACTTCAGACAAGGCGCCAGTTGATATGCAAGACATCGAGCAACGATTATTATCCCGTTTTAAATGGGGATTGTCGGCAGAATTGCACCAACCTGATTATGAAACTAGAATTTCAATCCTTAAAAATATATTATATCGTGATGGTGTAGAGATCCCAGAAGAAATAATAGAATATGTGGCTCGAAATATTAAATCGAATGTACGCGAACTAGAAGGTGCTATTATTTCCTTGATTGCACAATCTTCTTTCAATAAAAAAGAAGTGACACTAGAACTTGCTAAAAATGTTGTTGAGAAATTTGTGAAAAATGTAAAACGAGAAATTTCTATCGATTACATCCAAAAAATTGTTTCTGATTATTTCCAATTGGATTTAGAAACGCTACAATCAAAAACTAGAAAAAGACATATTGTGCAAGCCCGACAATTAGCTATGTTTTTTGCTAAAAAATTTACAAAAGCTTCCCTAGCAAATATTGGCTCTCAAATTGGGGATCGAGATCACGCTACTGTATTGCATGCTTGTAAAACCGTTGATAATTTAGTTGCCACTGACAAACAATTCAAAAAATTTGTCGAAGACATCCACTTAAAATTAACGCTATAGACGCACTATGCCCATAAAAATTTTAGTGGTTTGCTTAGGCAATATTTGCAGGTCTCCCTTAGCTGAAGGAATATTAGCTTCAAAACTTCCCAAAAATAAATTTAAAGTAGATTCCGCAGGGACAGGCTCTTGGCACATTGGTAATGCACCCGATGAACGATCTATCAGTACTGCTAAAAAAAATGGAATTATAATCTCTAGTCAAAAATGCAGACAATTTACAAAAAACGATTTTGATTTTTTTGATTATATATACGTTATGGATTCCACTAATTATAAGGATATAATTGAACTTTCCCAAAACCAAGAGCACAAGAAAAAAGTACAACTAATTTTGAATGATTTGTTTCCAAATGAAAATGTGGATGTACCAGATCCTTATTATGGTTTGCAAAACGGATTTGATTTGGTTTATCAGATGCTCAATGAAGCCTGCGATTTAATTGCCAAAAAACTAATGGAAAAACATATTTAAATAATTGATTTCTACTATAGAAATAAGGCAAATCTCAATTTTTATCAACTTGTATATTAAAAAGCAATACTCATGAAGCCAGTTTCATTTTACGGGAAACTATACCTTATTCCAACAACTTTAGGAGAAATTAATCCTGAAGACGTATTGCCGCTAACTGTAAAACGAACCATTGACTTTATTGATGATTATATCGTTGAGAACGAAAAAACTGCAAGAAAATTTATTAAGAGCATTCAGCCTGAAAAAATCCAATCCTCACTTAGGCTAAGCGCTTTAAACAAACATACCGAAGATTCTGAACACGTAAAAATGATACAGCCTTGCCTTGAAGGAAAAAACATTGGCTTAATGAGTGAAGCTGGTTGTCCAGGAGTAGCTGATCCTGGTGCTGTCATCGTAAAATTAGCACATGAAAAGGGCATTCAGGTAGTGCCATTAGTTGGTCCATCATCTATTCTTTTGGCTATTATGGCCTCTGGTATGAATGGGCAGAGTTTTACATTTAATGGGTATATCCCTATTGATAAAACCGAAAAAAAAATAGCTATAAAAAATTTGGAAAAAATTTCTCAAGACAAAAACCAATCCCAGATTTTTATTGAAACGCCTTTTAGAAACAACAAAATGCTCGAAGATATTTTACAAGCTTTAAACCCCTCAACTCATCTTTGCATTGCCACAGATATTACCTTGCCAACAGAATACATAAAAACAATGCGGGCATCTGAATGGAAAAAAATTAAGGTTGATTTACACAATCGCCCTACCATTTTCATCATACACAAAATGTAGCAGCAAATTATTGAAATTCTAATATAATTGATGAAAATCATTAAGATATAAGTATTTAATATCCACTTACAAATTCTTTTTTTTTATAATATTTCAATAACTATATATAATTTTAACTTCTTCCAATTTAAATTTATAATTGGAGGGGTAATTTGCATTAAATAGATCTTATAATACATCCGTTATTTTAACATAAATTAAAGATTATATTAACAAAATCACAAAATAAAAAAGCTAACTTTATGTAGAATGCAAATTAAAATATTTATTAAATAATTGATATTCAATAAATTGAATTTAAATTTATAGTTTCATATAGAACTTAGTTCGCTAATTTATCAAAAAATAGTATTAATTTAAAAATCTAAATATCATGAAATCACTTATTGTTTTTTTATTGTTTTTTGGCTTTGTAATTTCCTCTTATTCTCAAAAGAAACCCCAGAAAGAAGAAGGGAAAATGGACGTGATAAATTTACCAGAAATTGTAATTAAGAAAGCAGGAGCAGATTTTTCTGTATACATTCCAGATAAAAACCCAGACGGCAATGTTAGAAGAGTTCAGCAAAAATTCATTGCCTATGACTTAGGAAAAGACAATGATGATTATGACGAATACCTATTGGTTATGCAAATAAAAAAAGGGACTTTAGCCGCAACTTATGATGAAAAAGGAAAATTAATTCGCGTTGTTGAAAATTATAAAAACGTAGTACTTCCTAGTCAAGTGATTTATTCAGTTTATAAAAAATTCCCAGGATGGACTATTGTTAATGACAAATTCCTTTATACCCAAGAAGAAGGTGATATTATTAAAAAACAATATAATCTTAAGATTAAAAAAAATAATGAAGTTCGCAAATTGGTTGTTCGTCCAAACGGAGAAATTGTAAAAGTAATATAATAAAAGGCTTAAAAAAGAGGGCTAAAAGTGATTTTAGCCCTCTTTTTTAAGGATATATTTTTTCTAATAAACATTTGCATTATTATCAGCAACTATAAATGAGGTTTCATAACCACTAAAGGCTTTCAAATAACTCCTCACAGAAGTCCCAAAAGCATCTTTCATAAATCTTTTTCCACTACTTCGAAAATATTTTTTAACAGAACCCGCTCCTCCTAGATGTGCAGCAGCCAAAATTCCAGACTCTGTAATCTTAATTCCATTGAGGATTCTTCCATCATATTTTTGGATTTCGTCTTGCAACTCCCATTTATTTTTTGATAATAGGGCAACAAAAGCCTCTTCCTGCATTTTAGGATTATTCAAAAATGCTACTCGATTTTTAACTCCAATGGTTTTTAAGGTTTCCATGCCAAATTGGTATTTACCCAAGTAACCTAGAGAATTGATTTTTTTGTATTGACCTTGAGATTCCTTGAATGCAATCGCTTCCTTATAACCAATAAAGTACCTTCCTGTAAAAGGAACGGTCAAATTAGTATGTTCATTTTGTTTTTGAGATGGAAATAAGTAGTGATTTCCATCGGTTTTATTTGTAAGAAACCATGAGTTGGAATCTAAATCGAAAGGTTTAAAACCTAAGCTTAAAAAAGCTATAATAATAGTCAAACTGGTATAAAAAGACCATTTGTTTATCATAAATTGTTTTTCTTCGAAACGCTGTACCGTTAAGAAATTTCTATGTGCAAATATACTATAAATAATACATTGTTGATAATCAATGCATTAAACTTATGCAAAATAGCACAAAATAGAAACTTTAAAACACCTCTTGAGCCTAGTGTTTACATATCATTGTTGATGTCTTACTGAATTAAAAAATAACTTGTATTTTTATTCCAAAAAAGAAGGTTTCTCTCTAATTGTTGCCAAATCACCCTCGAAATTAAAGAAATTTTATCAAAATTATTTAGGTTTTAGCAGCTAAAAAAGCAAGGAAAATGGCGAATAAAAAGCATTGAATAATATAAATAAGTACATAACTTGAGTTTATTTATTTTTTTTAAAACCTTATCTTTTTACACCTTGACTATCAATCCAATCCGAATATTTTTTTGCGTTTAAATTGTGTTCCGGCAAAGTAGTGGCAAATTCATGGTAGCCAAAACGATTCACACTAGCACAAAAATAAATGAAGTTGTGTTTTTCAGGATTTAGCACCGCTTCAAGTGCCGTGATGTCGGGCATTGCAATTGGCCCTGGAGGAAGACCGATGTTCACATACGTATTATAGGGGGATGTCATTGTCAAGTCGTTATAAAAAACCCGCTTAATCACTTGGTCAAAATCATTTGACTTCTTTTTTATGGCGTAAATTACCGTGGGATCCGCTTGAAGTGGCATTTCTTGTTTCATCCGGTTCAAATAAACCCCTGCAATTCTAGGTCTTTCATCCTTTTTAACAGATTCTTTGTGCACTATTGAAGCCAAAATTGTTGCTTCAATTGGCGATAATCCTTGTTTTGCTGCCTTTTCGGTTCGTTCCTTATTCCAAAAATTCCGATATTCTTTTATCATTTTATCGCGAAATTTTTCAGAAGATATATTCCAATAAACCTCATAGGTATTAGGAATAAACATTGCTAAGACATTCTCATTCGTAAACCCATTTTCTTTTAAGAAAAGGGAATCTTTAAAGGTTTTCAATAAACTCAAACTATCGGGTTCTATTTGGGAACCCACTCTACCAGCAAAATTTTCCAGGCGTTCTTGATTGTTGAACGCCAAGTTTACAGGGACATTACTTCTCAAAGCTTTCACCAACTCATAGCTGTTCATTCCTTTGACAAATAAAAAACGACCTGACATTATGTTTTCAGGATAACTTCTTTTGTTCGCCACCATTTCAAAACGATCTAGTCGCTCAACAAAAGGGCTGATTATTTTTTTGACATCCTCATAGTTAGCTCCTGTTTGCACGTATACATATAATTCCTTTTCCGAAAATTTAGTGTTATCCGAAAAAATTTGGTGGGCCAAAATAAATCCGTAAATCAGCAATCCTGATATTAAAATAACGGATAGTATTGTTATATTTTTTTTAAAGTTCAAAACTAAAAATTTAAGAATTGTTATTAATTAATTGGAAAACAGCTTCATCTTTATAAACTCCATTTACAAACATCCAATCTTTTTTCACACCTATATTTTGAAAGCCAAATTTAGTAAAAAGAGCTATACTAGCTTTGTTTTCGATGCTAATATTTGCATATAATTGATGCAAGTTAAGATGGCGAAAAGCGTATCGGATTAACAAATCTAAAGCTTCGGAACCAATATTCTGATTTCTATTTTCATTTCCTTGAATCACAATACCCAAACCGGCCCTATTATTCTTTGGGTCAAAATCAAATAAATCGATTAATCCCAAAGCCGGAAAATCTTGATATTGGCAAATCGCCAATCGCAATTGTTTGGCTTCATAAATATCCTGATGCGCATTTTCGAGGTATTGCTTTACCAAAAACCTACTGTAAGGCGTATGGGTATTGCTCACTTCCCAAATGCTTTGGTCATTTTCGACACCATATACAAATTCCAAATCATTGGGTTCTAATGCTCGAATGTAAATGTTTTCGCCTTTTAATGTGATCATTTTTGATATTGTATTTCAACCTCCCCTTTAAAAACAAATTCCGCTAGACTTTTAATTATTCTTATATCCTATTTTCTTTCTTGGCTGTGAGTTTTCTTTTTTATCAATTAACTCATCAAGATAGTTAAAAACCAGTTCAATATTTTTAGCATTATTAGAGAGTTTCTTTTTAATTTCTTCAATTTCTAATTTCATACTTAAGGTATCAGTAAGTATTTCTCTTACCTTTGTAAAAACTCGTATAATTTGTATGTTGACTTAAATAACTGTTGAACTGTTATGAACACTTGACAACATTGCAACTTCTTGTTCTGTAAACGCCATAGGTTTATATCTTGAACCACCCCAACTTGAGGTGCCAAATTGGCTCCTCAAGTTGTCAAATTCTTGTTGACTAAGCTCAAACATGAAATCCTCCGGAAACCTTTCCAAATTTCTACGAACCTGCCTTTTTAATTGTTTAGTTTCTACGGCATAAAGTTCAGACAAATCTTTATCCAACATTACCTTTTGATTTCTTATGAAGTAAATTTTACTGCTAATAATATCGTCTGGAATTAGAACTTCTTTACTCATATTGTATGTTCTGTTTTACATCGCTAAATTTCAAACTCTCCTTTAAACACAAATTCCGCAGGTCCTTTCAAGAAAACATTGGTAAACTGTCCATTATTTTCATCAAAAGAAACTTCTAATTTACCCCCTTCTACATTCAAATGTATGGAAGTAGCATTGGTTTTCCCAATTGCATTCATTGCAATGGCAACGGCGGTTGCACCAGTTCCGCAGGAGAGCGTTTCGTCTTCCACACCTCTTTCATAAGTTCGGAGTGAAAAAGTATCCGCATTGATTTGTTTTACAAAATTAACATTACTGCCTGCAGCCCCATATAATTGGCCGTATCGAATGGCCGCTCCGTTTTCTTTTATATTATAGTGTTCCAAATCTTCCACTAATTGCACATGATGTGGGGAACCCGTGTTAAGAAACACATAATCTGGAGTGATTTTTACATTGGAAACATCAATCATTTGCAAGGAAACCATGCCATTATCTGCAATTGAAGCATAATGCAAGCCATCGGCAGCAATAAAAGTACAACTGCTATTGATGACGTTTAGTTTTTTGGCGAAAGCCACCAAACAACGACCACCATTACCACACATGGAACTTGGATTTCCGTCAGAATTGTAATAGACCATTCTAATATTGGTGTCGGTATCGTTTTCCAATAAAATAAGACCGTCTCCTCCTATTCCGAAACGTCTGTCGCACAAATGGGCAATAAGTTGGCCATTTTCCTTTAGAAAAACCCCCAATCGATTGTCAATCATCACAAAATCGTTTCCGGTTCCTTGGTATTTATAAAATTCTAGTTGCATTTTAGTTGAATTGTGTAACGCAAAAGTACAAAACTATTAATGAAATGTTAATCATTGTTAAAGAACGTTAAACTGTTTTTTTGAAATATGAAAATATATAATTTTACGTTCAATAACATAAAAATCATACTATCATGAATCGAATTTCAAGTCTATTCCTATTGTCATTGTTCAGCGGAGTTGTTACTCTTAGTGCATACAAATTGTTATTTGACAACAATGGCTATTTTTCTACTAACAAAAACTCCATTGTAACTGATGCTCCCAATTCCTATGGAAGAACGGTCGGATTATCAGCAGAAGCGGTCGATTTTACTGAAGCTGCCGACAAAACCATACATACCGTGGTTCACGTAAAAAATGTGTCCCGACAAACCATCAGTAATCCCTTGATGGAATTCTTTTATGGCTTTGGCGGACAACAATCACAAGAGCAAGTGGGAACAGGTTCGGGAGTAATTATTTCTGAAGATGGGTATATCGTAACCAATAATCATGTGATAAAAGATGCTGCTGAAATTGAAATTACCTTGAATAATAAAAAATCATATACTGCAAAATTAATAGGAACCGATTCTAAAATGGATATTGCATTATTGAAAATTACTGCCGATGAAAAATTGCCTTATACCGTTTTTGCTAATTCCGATTCTGTTAAAATTGGCGAATGGGCTTTGGCTGTTGGAAATCCGTATAACTTAACCTCTACGGTAACTGCCGGAATAGTATCGGCAAAAGCTAGAAACTTAGACACGAGCGGTATTCAATCCTTCATTCAAACCGATGCGGCCGTAAACCCTGGAAATAGCGGCGGCGCCTTAGTCAATACTAAGGGCGAATTAATAGGTATCAACACCATGATTTCATCTCCAACAGGAAGTTATACGGGTTATTCTTTTGCGATTCCTTCGAATATTACTCGAAAAATAATTGAGGATATTATGGAATTTGGAAACGTACAAAGAGGTATTTTAGGTATTGAAGGAGGCGAATTGAACGCTGCTGCTTCCAAAGAATTGGGTGTTACCGAAACACAAGGTTTTTACATCAAAAAAGTGAATACAAAATCTGGAGCCGAAAAAGCAGGCCTCCAAAAAGGGGATATTATTATAAAATTAGACGGCCAAAACATAGCTACTTTTGCCGATCTTTCGGGTTATATCAACACCAAAAGACCCAATGATAAGGTGCAAGTAACCTATATTCGTGATGGTAAAAATAAAGTAACCCCTGTTATTTTAAGCAAAAACGAATTGTTTGGTACTGAGTTCAAAGGCATGGAATTAGAAAATATAGATGCCAATGACAAAAAGAAATTTCATTTGAACTATGGCGTAAAAATAAAATCCATTAGTAATGAAAACTTGAAACAATATGAGGAAGAACTTAAAGGGAACATTATTTTAAGCATCGACAATGTAAAAGCAACCGACATTGAAACGGTTTCAAAACTTTTGAACCAAAAAGACGAGAACCAAAGTATGCGAATTGAAATGATGGGCAAAAACGGGCAATTATTACAAATAATCCTTTAACATTTCCAACCCAAAAACAAGAAAACCGTCCCGATATCAGGACGGTTTTCTTGTTTTTAATCAATTTGACTTATTCTAATTCTAATAGTGAACTTATAGTCAAACCTAATTACTCCTTCGGTTTTGTCAAATAGTAGATCGGAATTCCCGTAAGCATAATCAAAACACCCCAACCACAAGTCGAGAATTTAGTTAGCAATAAGGAAACGCAAACTGCCGAAGCAATGACAATATACAATAAAGGCAGAAAAGGATAACCAAAAGCTTTGTAAGGTCTTTCAGCATCGGGCATTTTCTTGCGAAGAATAAATATGCCGTAGATAGTCAAAATGTAAAATATCAATACAATGATGATGACGAAATCTAACAAATCGCTATATTTTCCTGTCAAACACAAAACCGAAGCCCAAATACATTGTACCCAAAGTGCCCAAGCTGGAACGCTAGCATCATTCAATTCGGCCGCTTTTTTCAGAAACAAACCGTCTTTTGCCATTGTATAATATACTCTAGCGCCCGCCATAATCAAACCATTGTTACAGGCAAAAGTCGAAATCATAATCATTACCGCAATAATAATGGTTCCCATATCGCCAAAAGTATATTGCGAAGCCACCACGGCAACTCGATCGGATTTTGCCGTGGCAATTTCATCCAAAGGAATTACAGCCAAGTACATCAGATTGGTCAAGACATAAATAATAGTCACAATAAAAGTTCCCAAAAATAAACTTAGTCCTACGTTGCGTTTTGGATTTTTAATTTCACCCGCAATAAAAGTAACGCCCACCCAAGCATCGCTCGAGAACAAAGAACCAACCATGGCTGCCGAAATTCCGGTAATCAAGGCCGTTCCACCTATGGGTAGCCAAGAACCATTATCGGTATTAAAAGCACGGGGACTCCAAGCATTTGCCCAGTTGGCATTCCAAACATCTGCTTTGGCAGCGAGAAGAAAACCAAAAACAATCAAGCCAAACAAAGACAAGATCTTAATCACCGTCAAAACGGTTTGCATGGTTTTACTATTTTTTACGCCACGACTATTGATATAGGTCAGCAAAACAATAGTAATTATGGAAACAATTTGCGCTGCATTGAGTTTGAAAGCGCCTATTTCATAAAGAATATTTTCATCGCTCAAAGGCGGAACCAAATAAGCGGCGAATTTTGAAAAACCCACGCCCACTGCGGCAATGGTACCCGTTTGAATTACGGCAAAGAAACTCCAACCGTAGAGAAAAGCAATGAGTTTATTGTAGGCTTCTTTGAGATACACATATTGTCCTCCCGCTTTGGGAAACATGGCGCTCAATTCGCCATAACTCACGGCGGCAATCATGGTGATTAATCCTGAGATAACCCAAATCAAGGTCAGCCATCCTGCCGAGCCCACTTGTCGGGCAATGTCTGAGCTTACAATAAATATCCCCGAACCTATCATCGAGCCTACCACGAGCATGGTTCCGTCGAGTAATCCGAGTTCTCTTTTAAAATGGTCTTGGTTGTCGTCTTGCATAGTGAGTTGATTTTTTGGTTTTGATAAAGATATACATTTTTAGGAAATAGGGGGATTATTGATTTTTAAATTAGAAAAATCCTTTTAAAGATTTACATCCAAAATTGTATATATTTGAAAACAGAATAAATCGCAAGAGCACCACCAAAAACATGCGTATAACAGTCAAATTAGCATAAAAGAGGTAATTTCATGCGCATATATACAAGTTTTAAATGACAACACAATTCCAAATAAATGACCCCTCATTAGAATCTCAATGGAGAGCAATTATTCTATTTGGAAAAAACTAAGCGACCTACAAATTTGCTTTTGCAAAATCATTACTCGGTTTAATAGAAAAAGAAAAAACAAAAATAACCTTAGATGAATTAGCAATTCCATTTGCAAACTCAATAGTTGAACATTTAAGGAAAAGCAATAAACAAGGCAATGCTAGTACAAGTAAATTTTTAGAAGTTTGTAGAAACTATATTAATGAAACGATTTCTAAAGAAGAACTATATTCTTTAACAGAACGATTTGGTTTTGTTAATGTAGTTGATGCTTTCCAAAACGTGAATGGCGGAATAATTCCAAATCCATTTTATGAAAAGAACTATGGTCAGGGCAAAAAAGAAATAGTAGTTACAGACAATTTGTTAAAGATTAAAGAGTTATTCCAATTTCGAAATTTGGAACAAGAGGTTGAAGCACGTTGGAATTTAGTCGAGACTGCTTGGAATGTACAAATTAACCCTAACCTTTTGGAAGTTAAGTATGATGAGAATAAATCACTTTTTTTCATTGAGAGTAATCTAATGAGGCGTATTGATATAACATCAGTTCGTGATTCTTTAAATGGTTATCAAAAAGGAAAATGCTTTTACTCTTTTCAAGATATTTCAATTAATAAAAATTACCATGAAATTTGCGAGGTAGACCATTTCTTACCACATGTAAATAAATTGATTCATTCAAAAAATGGGGTTAATATAAATGGAGTATGGAATTTAGTTTTGGCTGATAGTAAAATCAATTTGAATAAAAAGGCTAAAATCCCAGAAAAAAGATTTTTGCATAGATTGTTTAATAGAAATGAATTTTACATTGAAAGCAAACATCCACTCACAGAAACAATTATTAACCAAACTGGTTTGACAAAGGAATGCCGGAGACGATTTTTAGAAACACAATATAATCTAGCTTTGACACATTCGATTCAGCAATGGAAACCTGAAATAGAATTAATTGGAACATTTTAATGAAAGACTTTACAGAAATACAAGCAGAACGAATAATTTATAAAAACGAGTCGTTCTTCATAATTGAAGATGTATTCCCTGTCTCTCCTGGGCATCTTTTAATAATAAGTAATATTCTTAGAAAAGACTATTTTGAGCTTTCTGAAAGAGAGAAAAATGAGTTAACATACACAATCGAATTAGCGAAAGAAATAATAGAAACAAAACACAGACCTGATGGTTATAATATTGGAATGAATTGCGGAGAATCTGCCGGCCAGACTGTTTTTCATTTTCATTGTCATTTAATACCACGTTACAATGGAGACATGGAAAACCCAAGAGGAGGAATAAGACATTGCATAAATGGTAAAGGATACTGCTAATATTAAGTACTATAACCCCCTTGCTAGCGCTAGCGTCCCGCTCGTTGAGGCTTAATTTTCTAGTCCTGAAAAAATGATACAGGATTAATATCCGTACTTGCTTTTCCAGCGGTTTTTTAAAAATTCTCTAGTGCTATTTTCCCTTGAATTATCTCCAGGATTGTATAATACCGTTTCGGAAATCGCATCGGGCAAAAATTCCTGTTCAGCAAAATTATTGGCGTAATCGTGCGAATATTTATATTCGTCTCCATAACCCAGTTCCTTCATTAACTTGGTTGGGGCATTTCGTAAATGAATAGGAACGGGTAAGTCTCCCGTTTGCTTTACTAGTTGTTTTGCGTTTCCAATGGCTAAATAGGAAGCATTGCTTTTAGGTGAAGTTGCCAAATATAGGGCGCATTGGCTTAATATAATTCTGCTTTCGGGATAGCCAATGGTGGCAACAGCTTGGAAAGTGTTGTTGGCCATGATAAAAGCGGTAGGATTTGCATTTCCAATGTCTTCACTCGACAAAATAAGCATTCTTCTAGCGATAAATTTCACGTCTTCGCCGCCTTCGATCATTCTGGCAAGCCAATATACGGCGCCATTTGGATCACTCCCTCGAATTGATTTTATAAATGCCGAAACAATATCATAATGTTGTTCGCCACTTTTGTCGTACAACACCGTGTTTTGTTGTACCAGTTGAAAAACGAGGTCGTTAGTGATTGATATTTCGTCTTCATCGGAAGCGTTTACGACTAATTCAAAAATGTTTAATAGTTTGCGTCCATCCCCGCCGGAAAGTCGTAATAAGGCTTCGGTTTCAGTTAGCCTAATATTTTTTGTAGACAAAAAGGGATCTGTTTTCAAAGCACGATGTAATAATGTTTCCAAATCGTCTTTGGTAAAAGCATTTAAAACATACACCTGGCATCGGGATAATAAAGCGGGAATCACTTCGAAGCTTGGGTTTTCGGTTGTGGCGCCAATCAGCGTTACCCATCCTTTTTCGACAGCAGCCAATAAAGAATCTTGTTGGGATTTGCTAAACCGATGGATTTCGTCTATAAATAGAATGGGATTTTTTGTTGTGAAAAGTCCTCCACTTTGTTTTGCTTTTTCAATCACGTCCCGAATATCTTTCACCCCCGAGTTGATGGCGCTCAAAATATAAAAAGGGCGTTTCGATTCTTGTGCAATAATCTGTGCCAAAGTTGTCTTTCCTGTTCCTGGAGGACCCCAGAAAATTAAGGAAGGAATAATTCCTTTTGCGATTTGTTGCGTCAATGAACCGTTTGGTCCTACTAAATGGGATTGACTGATGTAATCTTCCAGCTTTTGTGGTCGAATGCGCTCTGCTAAAGGTGCTTCCATTTTTTTTTAATCTGAAATGCTTATGCCAGTTCGCTGGCGCTCGGTTCAAAAAACGTTATTCTTAATTCTAAAAGGAATCAATAACTCCGGTAAAATTACTATTTTTATTTGAAGCTACTAAATCTAAAAATAGTCACCAGCATCTATTTTTATTTTTTATTCTTTAAATATGACAAAATAGCACTAAATTGCTTTTGGATACGTTTTTGCGTAAGTCTTAAATGAGAAGTCTAACTCGAGCTAAAATGGAGAACAGGCGCAGCAAATCTAGAATTCCTAATGAACGATAATAATTTTAAATATACCAATTCCGTTTTAGTAGTGCCGCTTTTTTTCGTATGGGTTCTTTGGTTTGTCTATTGGTTAGAAATTCGATTTGGCTTTGATTTTGACAAAAACGGAATATATCCTAGAACATTTTCGGGTTTGCAGGGCATTATTTTCTCTCCATTTATTCATTCGAATATGGGGCATTTGTACAACAATTCGATTCCGTTATTGATTTTGTTGGCTGCTTTGCGTTATTTTTATGCCCGACAATCATTTGTAGTTATTGGTTACGGAATTTTACTTTCGGGATTGATTACCTGGGTAATTGGCAGAGTTAATTTTCACATTGGTGCTAGCGGTTTAATCTATGTTTTGGTTAGTTTTATTTTTTTTAAAGGAGTTCAAACCAAATATTATAGATTGGTTGCCTTGTCCTTAACTATGGTGGTGGTTTACGGGGGGTTGATTTGGTATATTTTTCCAAAAGTGGATTCAGCAATTTCTTGGGAAGGGCATTTGGCCGGGTTGATTGCCGGTTTTGCTCTTTCGATAATTTACAAAACACCCGAATATAAGAAGATTATTAAATACGAATGGGAGCATCCTGATTTTAATCCGCAAGAAGATAAGTTTATGCAACGGTTTGATGAAAATGGTAATTTTGTTAATATTCCAATAGTTGAAACACAAGAGGAATTTCCTGTAAATTACAACATTATTGAAAACAAAAAAAAAGAATCAAAGCCGGAACTCTAATTCATTTTATAATTCGATAATTTTCAGATGCCCATTTAGCTTCTTTGTCTAACCGCTTCATACAAAAAAGCACCGCAAGCTACGGAAACATTCAACGAACCGATGGTTCCAAACATCGGGAGTTTTGCTTTTTCATCTACAATTTTAAGTACTGAAGGATTGATTCCTCTATCTTCTGAACCCATAATGATAGCGACGCCTTCTTTTAAATCAACGTCATATATATTTTGATCTGTTTTTTCAGTCGCGGCTACTGTTTTTATTCCTGAGCCTTGCAGGTAGAAAAGAGCGTCTTTAATATGTTCCACTTTACAAATAGGTACATTAAACACAGCGCCAGCAGATGTTTTTACGGTGTCTCCATTAACGGGTGCTGAGCCTGCTTTTTGAACGATAATTCCGTTTACGCCAGTACATTCAGCCGTTCGGATGATAGCACCAAAATTACGAGCATCAGAGATTTGGTCTAAAATTAGAAATAAAGGTGTTTTTCCAGACGCAAGGGTTGCATCTACTAAATGTTCTAATTCTATAAAACCAATTGGGGAAATAGAAGCTACTGCTCCTTGATGGTTGTTTGGCGTCAGTCTATTTAATTTTTCGACAGGAACGTAGGAAAAGTTTACATTGGCACGTTTCATCACTTTCATTAAGTCCTTCATCAATTCGCCAGATATTTCTTTTTGTATAAATACTTTATCTACTTCTTTGCCGGATTGTATTGCTTCGATTATTGCTCGAATTCCAAAAATTAAATGTTCTTTTTCCATGTCGGCAAAGGTATGTAAAAGAGAATGATTTTACTTTAATTATTTTTTTGACTATTGGAATCGAACACTCAAAAAACGATGATTTAAGGAGTTGATCATTTCACTTTTTGGAGAGACTTGCGAATGTATTGGCATTTTCAGATTTTTTTTGAACAGTATTTTTTTTGCTATTTTACAACCTTCTTTAAAATAATTTGCAGATTTATAACTCATATCTCATAATTAATATATACTTTTGCAGCCTTAACGAGAGGAGGTGTCTATATTATGTTAATTATACCAATTAAAGACGGAGAAAATATCGATAGAGCATTAAAGCGCTATAAAAGAAAATTTGATAAAATAGGAACTGTTCGTCAATTAAGAGCGCGTACTGCTTTTATAAAACCATCTGTTACCAATAGAGCAAAGATTCAAAAAGCGGCTTATATTCAAAATATGAGAGACAATTTAGAAAGTTAAATAATAACTATCCAAAATATACCGTTAGTTATCAAAGTTTAATACCTTTGATGCTAACGGTTTTTTTATGATTTGTAATTGCGGAAAATAAAGTACTTTTTATATGACTAACAACTTGCAATCATTTAGAGATTACCTAGAACTAGAAAAAAAATATTCTCCACATACTATAAATGCCTATTTGAATGACATACTGGTCTTTGAAACATTTAATAAAACAGCATTCAATCAAGAAGATATAGAGCTAGTAAATTACAGTCAAATCCGAAATTGGATTGTTTCGCTTGTGGATAATAATAGGTCTAATGTATCGGTAAATAGGAAGATTGCGTCATTAAAGGCGTTTTATAAATTCCTTTTGAAAACCAAACAAATAGAAGTTAGTCCGCTACTAAAGCACAAAGCATTAAAAACCCCAAAAACCCTTCAAATACCATTTTCTGAAAAAGAGGTAGAGGAATTGATGAGCCAAATACAAAATCCTATGGGCTTTGAAGCGATAAGGAATAAACTCATCATCGATTTATTCTATACCACAGGGATAAGAAGAACGGAATTAATACATTTAAAATCGGCTAATGTAAATGTATCAAATAGTACTATAAAAGTACTTGGCAAAAGAAATAAAGAAAGGATTCTTCCAATATTACCAATTGTTTCTGAACAATTAATTTTATATTTTAACGAAAGAGCGCATTTAGAGATAATTAGAGATAACGACTTATTTTTTCTCACAAAAAAAGGGATAAAGTTGAATGATTCCTTAGTGTATCGGTTAATAAATTCGTACTTTAGTACGGTCTCTGAAAAAGTAAAAAAAAGCCCGCATATTTTGCGACATACATTTGCGACACACTTGTTGAATAACGGAGCTGATTTAAATTCAGTAAAAGAATTATTAGGACATTCAAGTTTGGCGTCAACGCAAATTTATACGCATAGCAGTTTAGCGGAACTAAAAAAAGTATTTGAAGAGGCGCATCCAAGAAATCAAAAATAATTCAAAAATGTTTAACTCTAAATTAAGATGATTATGAAGGTAAATATTCAGGCAGTTAACTTTAATGTTGACAAAAAGTTAGTAGATTTTGTTCAAGAAAGAATGGACAGGTTAGGTAAGTATTACGATAAAATAGTATCGGCGGATGTTTTTTTGAAAGTGGAAAAGACAAGTGACAAAGAAAACAAATGTGTAGAAATTAAAATTAATGTGCCAGGGGATGATTTTTTGGTAAAAAAGCAGTGTAAAACTTTTGAAGAATCAATAGAACTTTCAGCAGAATCCTTAGAGCGATTATTGGTAAAAAGAAAAGAAAAAATAAGGGATCAAATTTAAATATTGAATTTTTTTTAAAAAATGTTTTGATTGAGAGATAAAATTTCTACATTTGCAGTCCGTTAGAAATAGCGGGCTTTTTTTATTGATACTGCCAGCGTAGCTCAGTTGGCTAGAGCAGCTGATTTGTAATCAGCAGGTCGTGGGTTCGAGTCCCTCCGCCGGCTCTTTTATTCCAATGTAATTTGGATGTTATTTGGTATATTGATAAAAAAGGGGAGATACTCAAGCGGCCAACGAGGGCAGACTGTAAATCTGCTGTGTAAACTTCGCAGGTTCGAATCCTGCTCTCCCCACTAGAAATAATTTTAAATTTCAGAATTTATTTAATTATAAAAACAGATTTTTAAAATGAATTCTCTGCCGACTTAGCTCAGAGGTAGAGTGCTTCCTTGGTAAGGAAGAGGTCACGGGTTCAATTCCCGTAGTTGGCTCAAAAAAGAATAAATTCGAACACTAAATAAATAACTAAGATTAAAATTAAGTAAAATGGCAAAAGAAAATTTTAACCGGAACAAACCCCACTTAAACATAGGAACAATTGGGCACGTGGATCACGGAAAAACTACATTAACTGCTGCAATTACAAAAGTATTGTCAGATGCAGGTTACTGTCAAGCAAAATCGTTTGATCAAATCGATAACGCTCCAGAAGAGAAAGAAAGAGGTATTACAATTAATACATCTCACGTTGAGTATGAAACAGCTAACCGTCACTACGCACACGTTGACTGTCCAGGTCACGCGGATTACGTAAAAAACATGGTTACAGGTGCTGCTCAAATGGATGGTGCTATTCTTGTTGTAGCTGCTACAGACGGACCAATGCCGCAAACACGTGAGCACATCCTATTAGGTCGCCAGGTTGGTATTCCTAGAATGGTTGTATTCATGAATAAAGTGGATATGGTTGACGATGAAGAGTTATTAGAACTTGTTGAAATGGAAATTAGAGACTTATTATCTTTCTACGAATATGATGGAGATAATGGTCCTGTTGTTCAAGGTTCAGCTTTAGGTGGATTAAACAACGATCCAGCATGGGTACCAAAAATTATTGAATTGATGGAAGCTGTAGATGCTTGGATCGAAGAGCCAGTTAGAGACGTTGCAAAACCTTTCTTGATGCCTGTTGAAGACGTATTCTCAATCACTGGTCGTGGAACTGTAGCTACAGGTCGTATCGAAACAGGAGTTGCTAATACTGGAGACGCAGTAGAAATCATTGGTATGGGAGCTGAAAAATTAACTTCTACTATTACAGGAGTTGAGATGTTCCGTAAAATCCTTGATAGAGGTGAAGCTGGAGATAACGTAGGTATCCTTTTAAGAGGTATTCAAAAAGAAGACATAAAAAGAGGAATGGTAATCTGTAAGCCAGGTTCAGTAAAACCGCATGCTACATTTAAGGCTGAGGTTTATATCTTGAAAAAAGAAGAAGGTGGTCGTCACACACCATTTCATAATAACTACCGTCCACAGTTCTACGTTCGTACAACTGATGTAACAGGAATCATCACTTTGCCAACAGGTGTAGAGATGGTTATGCCTGGGGATAACTTAACAATTGATGTTGTATTGCTTAGTGCAATTGCATTAAGCGTTGGTTTACGTTTTGCTATCCGTGAAGGTGGTAGAACAGTAGGTGCTGGTCAGGTAACTGAGATAGTAGCATAATCCTAACAAATAATTTATGAAGCCAGTAACTCCTTTGGGTTGTTACTGGCTTTTAACGAACGGGCGTAGTTCAAGGGTAGAATAGCGGTCTCCAAAACCGTTGATGGGGGTTCGAATCCCTCCGCCCGTGCCAAAAAAAATAGATCACAATGACAAAAGTTTTTAATTACATATCACAAGCATTTGAAGAATTAAAATCAAATGTGACTTGGCCAGAATGGTCCGAAGTACAACGTCTAACGATTGTTGTTGCTGTTTTCTCCGTACTGTTTGCTTTGGCAACATGGGGAGTTGACGAGGTTTTCGCAAAAACATTGGCTGGTTTTTTTAACTGGATAAAAGCATAATTTTTTGTTATGGCAGATATTAATATGAAAAAGTGGTATGTGGTTCGAGCTGTAAGCGGGCAAGAAAATAAAGTGAAGGCTTACATCGAAACTGAAATCGCTAGATTAGGGATGGGTGATTATGTTTCGCAAGTTTTAGTTCCTACTGAGAAAATAGTTTCCGTAAAAGAAGGAAAAAAAATAATCAAGGATAAAGTTTATTTTCCGGGTTATGTAATGATTGAAGCGAATCTAATTGGAGAAATTCCTCATATTATAAAATCTATAACAAGTGTTATTGGTTTTCTAGGTGAAATAAAAGGAGGAGAGCCAGTGCCATTACGACTTTCTGAAGTGAATAGAATGTTAGGCAAAGTAGATGAATTGGCTGTAAGTACAGATACTCGTGCGATACCATTCAATTTAGGGGAAACAATAAAAGTAATAGACGGTCCATTCAATGGTTTCAACGGAACTGTTGAAAAAATAAATGAAGAAAAGCGTAAACTAGAGGTAATGGTTAAAATTTTCGGAAGAAAAACACCATTAGAATTAGGGTTTATGCAAGTTGAAAAAGTATAATTTTTGTTACATATATAATAAGTCACATTTTCGCTTCCAAAGTTGATGTGTTAAATTTTAAAAAAAATGGCTAAAGAGATTAGTAAAGTAGTTAAACTACAAGTTAAGGGAGGTGCTGCGAATCCGTCGCCACCGGTTGGACCTGCTTTAGGTGCTGCTGGTGTTAATATCATGGAGTTCTGTAAGCAGTTTAATGCGAGAACTCAAGATAAACCAGGTAAAGTTTGCCCAGTGCAAATTACAGTGTATAAAGACAAATCTTTCGATTTTGTTGTAAAAACACCGCCTGCTGCTGTCCAGTTAATGGATGCAGCAAAGCTTAAATCTGGTTCAGGAGAACCAAATCGTAAGAAAGTAGCTAGCGTTACTTGGGATGTTATCAAAACAATTGCGGAAGATAAGATGGTTGATTTAAATGCATTCACAATCGAGTCTGCTATGAGCATGATTGCAGGAACGGCTAGGTCTATGGGTATAACTGTAACTGGAGATTCTCCTCTAAAACAAGCGTAAGACATGGCAAAATTGACAAAAAAGCAAAAAGAGGCTGCTTCAAAAATTGATAAGAACAAACTATACTCTTTAAAAGATGCTGCGGCATTGATAAAAGTAGTTGCTTCTGCAAAATTTGATGAGTCTGTTGATATCGCAGTACGTTTGGGTGTAGATCCAAGAAAAGCGAATCAAATGGTTAGAGGTGTGGTAGCATTACCTCATGGAACTGGTAAAGATGTGAAAGTATTAGCATTGGTTACTCCAGACAAAGAAGCGGAAGCTCTGGCAGCTGGTGCGGACTATGTAGGTCTTGACGATTATTTACAAAAAATAAAAGACGGTTGGACAGATGTTGATGTAATTATCACGATGCCTTCTGTTATGGGGAAATTAGGTCCATTAGGTCGTATTTTAGGACCTAGAGGATTAATGCCTAACCCTAAAACAGGAACGGTGACTATGGATGTTGCAAAAGCTGTTCAAGAAGTGAAAGCGGGTAAAATTGACTTCAAAGTTGATAAAACAGGTATCATACATGCAGGAATTGGAAGAATTTCTTTTGACTCTGATAAAATTGTAGATAACGCTCACGAAATTATTCAAACATTAATCAAACTTAAGCCAACTGCTGCTAAAGGAACATACATTAAAAGTATATACCTAACTAGCACAATGAGTCCTGCAATTGCATTGGACCCTAAAGCAGTATAATTGGCAGTTAAAAATTTTTAGTATGACTAGAGAAGAAAAATCAATCGCGATTGAAGATTTAACTGCACAGTTAGCTGGTACAAATATTATTTATGTATCGGATATTTCTGGACTTAATGCAGAGACTACTTCAAGCTTGAGAAGAGCTTGCTTTAAAGCAGGTATAAAATTAGAGGTTGTAAAAAACACTTTGCTTGCAAAAGCAATGGAAGCATCGGCTAATGACTATGGCGATTTACCATCTGTATTGACAGGTAATAGCGCTATATTTATTTCAGATATTGCAAATGCACCTGGAAAAATAATTAAAGATTTCCGCAAAAAGAATGCTAAGCCAATTTTAAAAGGGGCTTACATAAATGCAGAAGTTTACATTGGAGACGATCAATTAGATGCTTTGGCAACTATTAAATCGAAAGAAGAACTTATTGGCGAACTTATTGGATTACTTCAATCACCAGCCCAAAGAGTTATTTCTGCTCTTCAAAACCAATTCGCCAAAATCGAAGAGGTAGCTTAATAATTGTTAATTATTAATTATCAATTATTAATTTAATTTGCGCACAATAAATATAATATAATTTACAAATCATTTTAAAACGATAGAAAAAATGGCAGATTTGAAACAATTCGCAGAACAATTAGTTGGCTTAACTGTAAAAGAAGTTAACGAATTAGCAACAATATTAAAAGACGAGTATGGTATCGAACCAGCTGCTGCAGCTGTAGTAGTATCTTCTGGTGGCGGTGAAGGCGCTGCTGAAGAAGCTCAAACTGAATTTACAGTGGTATTGAAAGAAGCTGGTGCTTCTAAATTAGCAGTTGTAAAACTAGTAAAAGAACTTACAGGTTTAGGTTTGAAAGAAGCTAAAGATGTAGTTGATAGCGCGCCTGCTAATGTAAAAGAAGGTGTTTCTAAAGAAGAAGCTGAAGGGCTTAAAAAATCTTTAGAAGAAGCTGGAGCTGTAGTTGAACTTAAATAGTTACACTCGGTTTTGAGAATTCGGTTTAGGTCTTGGATATGCATCCAAAGACCTAAACCATTTTTCGTATAATAAAATTTTATAATAAATTAGTTTAAAATACGAAAGTGTTTTTAAATCAATACGATGAAAGAAAATCAATAAAAGAGCTCGCTCTTGAATTATTTTTAAAGAGGTATTGATTAAAAAAGAAAGTATAAATTAAACAGTGTTTTTACACAAAAAAATTACTTTTTTTAATCAAAATTTTGTCCATAGATGATAACAAATCAGACTGAAAGATTGAATTTTGCCTCTACCAAAAACATCCCTGATTATCCAGATTTTCTTGATGTTCAGGTTAAATCGTTTAAAGATTTTTTCCAATTGGAAACGAAATCTGACGAAAGAGGCGACGAAGGACTGTACAACACCTTCATGGAAAATTTCCCAATTACAGATACAAGAAATAATTTTGTATTGGAATTCCTCGATTACTTTGTGGATCCCCCACGTTACACAATTCAAGAATGTATTGAAAGAGGGCTTACCTATAGTGTGCCCTTAAAAGCAAGGTTAAAATTATATTGTACAGATCCAGAGCACGAAGATTTTGAAACTATTGTTCAGGATGTTTATCTAGGAACAATTCCTTATATGACTCCGAGTGGTACTTTTGTTATCAATGGTGCTGAACGTGTTGTTGTTTCCCAATTGCACCGTTCTCCAGGGGTTTTCTTTGGACAATCTTTCCATGCCAACGGAACAAAATTATATTCCGCAAGAGTAATTCCTTTTAAAGGTTCTTGGATAGAATTTTCAACCGATATCAATAGTGTAATGTATGCTTATATCGATAGAAAGAAAAAATTACCTGTAACTACTCTTTTTAGAGCCATAGGATTTCAAAGTGATAAAGATATCCTAGAAATTTTTGACCTAGCCGAGGAAATTAAGGTTTCTAAAACAGGACTTAAAAAATATATTGGCAGAAAATTAGCGGCTCGTGTTTTAAACACTTGGCATGAAGATTTCGTAGATGAAGATACTGGCGAAGTTGTTTCTATCGAACGTAACGAAATAATCCTTGATAGAGATACTGTTATAGACAAAGATAATGTTGAAGAAATCATCGATGCTAACGTTAAGTCTATTTTGTTGCACAAGGAAGATAATAATGCAGTTGATTATTCTATCATACACAACACGCTACAAAAGGATCCAACTAATTCTGAAAAAGAAGCTGTTGAGCACATCTACAGACAATTGCGTAACGCGGAACCGCCTGATGAAGAAACGGCTCGCGGTATTATAGATAAATTGTTTTTCTCTGATCAACGTTACAACTTAGGTGAAGTAGGTCGCTATAGGATAAATAAAAAACTAGGTCTTGATACTCCAATGGAAAAGCAAGTGCTTAATAAAGAAGATATTATCACTATAGTGAAATATTTGATTGAATTAATCAATGCGAAGGCAGATATTGATGATATTGATCACTTGTCAAATCGTCGTGTTAGAACAGTTGGAGAACAATTGTCACAACAATTTGGTGTAGGTTTGGCTCGTATGGCTAGAACTATTCGCGAGAGAATGAACGTTAGAGATAACGAGGTGTTTACACCTATTGATTTGATTAATGCCAAAACATTATCATCAGTTATCAACTCTTTCTTTGGAACAAACCAGTTATCTCAATTTATGGACCAAACGAATCCATTAGCCGAGATTACGCACAAAAGAAGATTATCTGCACTTGGACCAGGTGGACTTTCGAGAGAAAGAGCTGGATTTGAGGTTCGTGATGTTCACTATACGCACTACGGACGTTTATGTCCAATTGAAACTCCTGAGGGACCAAACATTGGTTTGATTTCTTCTCTTGGTGTTTATGCTAAAGTAAACGGAATGGGTTTCATCGAAACACCTTATCGTAAAGTTTCTAAAGGAGTTGTAGATTTAGTTTCCACTCCTGTATATTTAAGTGCTGAGGAAGAGGAAGGAATGATGATTTCTCAAGCAAACATTGAAATGGATGCTACTGGAAAAATTCTTGCTAACAACGTAATTGCGCGTCAAGAAGGAGATTTTCCAGTAATAAGTCCATCAAAAGTGGATTATGCAGATGTTGCTCCTAACCAAATTGCTTCGATTTCTGCTTCATTGATTCCTTTCTTGGAACATGATGATGCGAATAGAGCTTTGATGGGATCTAATATGATGCGTCAGGCTGTACCATTGTTGCGTCCTGAAGCACCAATTGTTGGAACAGGGTTAGAGCGTCAAGTAGCTTCAGATTCCAGAGTATTGATAAATGCTGAAGGGCCAGGAGTTGTAGAATATGTAGATGCTAACATCATCACAATCAAATACGATCGCTCTGAAGAAGAAAGAATGGTAAGTTTTGAAGAAGATGAGAAAACATACAATCTAATTAAATTTAGAAAAACCAATCAAAGTACCAGTATCAACTTGAAACCGATCGTAAGAAAGGGAGATAGAGTGGCTCTTGGACAAGTATTATCTGAAGGATATGCTACCCAAAATGGGGAATTGGCTTTAGGTCGTAACCTAAAAGTGGCATTTATGCCATGGAAAGGGTACAACTTCGAGGATGCGATTGTGATTTCTGAAAAAGTGGTTCGTGACGATATTTTTACCTCTATTCACGTGGATGATTATTCATTGGAAGTGAGAGATACTAAATTAGGGAACGAAGAATTAACGAATGATATTCCAAACGTTTCTGAAGAAGCTACTAAAGATTTAGATGAAAATGGTATGATTAGAATTGGTGCCGAGGTTAAACCGGGTGACATTCTTATCGGAAAAATAACACCAAAAGGAGAATCAGATCCTACTCCAGAAGAGAAATTGCTTCGCGCTATCTTTGGAGATAAAGCAGGTGACGTGAAAGATGCTTCCCTAAAAGCGTCTCCGTCTCTACACGGTGTTGTTTTAGATAAAAAATTGTTTGCAAGAGCAGTAAAAGATAAACGTAAGCGTACCCAAGATAAAGATGCTTTAGCCGCTTTAGAAATTGAATTCGAAACTAAATTTGTTGAATTGAAAGACAAATTAGTAGACAAATTATTTTTAATCGTTAATGGTAAAACATCTCAAGGAGTAATGAATGATTTGGGTGAAGAAGTATTGCCGAAAGGGAAGAAATACACTCAAAAAATGCTTCATGCTGTCGAAGATTTTGCTCACTTAACCAAAGGACAATGGGTTGCTGATGATACAACTAATTCAATGGTGAACGATTTGATTCATAACTATAAAATTAAGTTGAACGATTTACAAGGTTCATTGCGTAGAGAGAAATTCACGATTACAGTTGGTGATGAATTGCCAGCAGGAATTTTGAAATTAGCCAAAGTATATGTTGCCAAAAAACGTAAACTAAAAGTTGGAGATAAAATGGCAGGACGTCACGGTAACAAAGGTATTGTTGCTCGTATCGTTCGTCATGAAGATATGCCTTTCTTAGAAGATGGAACACCTGTTGATATCGTGTTGAATCCACTTGGAGTACCCTCACGTATGAATATTGGTCAAATTTATGAAACAGTTTTAGGTTGGGCTGGACAGAATTTAGGTAGAAAATTTGCTACTCCAATTTTTGATGGTGCTACTATCGATCAAATCAATGAATTGACTGACGAAGCTAATGTACCACGATTCGGACACACGTATCTTTATGATGGTGGAACAGGAGAGCGTTTTGCACAAAAAGCAACAGTTGGAGTAATATACATGTTGAAATTGGGTCACATGGTTGACGATAAAATGCACGCACGTTCAATAGGACCATACTCATTAATTACGCAACAACCATTGGGTGGTAAAGCCCAATTTGGAGGTCAGCGTTTTGGAGAGATGGAGGTTTGGGCACTTGAAGCTTATGGAGCATCAAGTACACTTCGTGAAATATTGACCGTGAAATCGGATGATGTTATTGGTAGAGCTAAAACTTACGAAGCAATCGTTAAGGGAGAATCTATGCCAGAACCAGGATTGCCAGAATCATTCAATGTATTGATGCATGAATTGAAAGGCCTTGGATTAGACATTCGTTTAGAAGAATAATATTTAGTTTTCAGTGTTCAGTATTTAGTAATCAGTGATAAACTGAATACTAAATTCTGAATACTGAACACTTTTTTAAAAGAATTTTTAGGATTTAGACCCGTAACCCGTTCCGATTTTTTATATAAACTATATAATTAGCACTTCAAAATTTTGTTTGAAGTTTAGAGAAGTAATCCGAGGTAGTTTTTAAGTCATAAAGTAAAATGTCTTAAAGTTTTTAAAGTCTATGTGACTTTCGACTTTCGACTTTTAAACTTTTGACTAAAACAAGAATCAATTTTTAATTGCAAATAAATCAATAGTAAAAACTATGATGAATACTAGAAATAATAATAAAGACAAGAATCCTGTAAAAAGATTCAACAAAATTTCGATAGGACTAGCGTCTCCTGAATCTATCTTGAAAGAATCAAGAGGTGAAGTGTTAAAACCAGAAACTATCAATTACAGAACCCACAAGCCAGAACGTGACGGTCTTTTTTGCGAACGTATCTTCGGACCAGTAAAAGATTTTGAATGTGCTTGTGGTAAATATAAAAGAATTCGTTACAAAGGAATCATCTGTGATCGTTGTGGTGTTGAAGTGACAGAGAAAAAAGTACGTAGAGACAGAGTAGGACACATCAACCTTGTTGTGCCAATTGCTCATATTTGGTATTTCCGTTCTCTTCCAAACAAAATTGGTTACATACTAGGTTTGCCGTCTAAGAAATTAGATATGATTATCTACTATGAAAGATATGTGGTAATCCAAGCTGGGATTGCACAAACTCCAGAAGGGGAACCAGTGCAAAGATTAGACTTCTTAACGGAAGAAGAGTATTTGAATATATTGGAAACTCTTCCTGCGGATAATCAATATTTAGACGATTTTGATCCAAATAAATTTGTTGCCAAAATGGGAGCAGAGTGTATTATGGACTTGTTGGCTCGTATCGATTTAGATGCACTTTCTTACGAATTGCGTCACTCTGCGAACAACGAAACGTCTAAACAACGTAAAACTGAAGCCTTAAAAAGATTACAAGTTGTGGAATCTTTCCGTGAGTCTAACTTGAACCGTGAAAACCGTCCGGAATGGATGATTATGAAAGTGGTACCAGTTATTCCACCGGAATTGCGTCCTCTTGTGCCTCTTGATGGTGGTCGTTTTGCTACTTCAGATTTAAATGATTTATACCGTCGTGTAATTATACGTAATAACCGTTTGAAAAGATTAATGGAGATTAAAGCTCCAGAAGTTATCTTGAGAAATGAAAAACGTATGCTGCAAGAATCGGTAGATTCACTTTTCGATAATACAAGAAAAGCTTCTGCTGTAAAAACAGAATCAAACAGACCGTTAAAATCACTTTCGGATTCCCTAAAAGGAAAACAAGGTCGTTTCCGTCAAAACTTACTTGGAAAACGGGTGGATTATTCTGCTCGTTCGGTAATTGTTGTTGGACCTGAATTGAAATTGTTCGAATGCGGTATTCCAAAAGATATGGCTGCCGAACTATACAAACCTTTCGTTATCCGTAAATTGATAGAAAGAGGGATTGTAAAAACAGTAAAATCTGCTAAGAAAATAATAGATAAAAAAGAACCAGTAGTTTGGGACATCCTTGAAAATGTAATCAAAGGGCACCCAATCTTACTGAATCGTGCTCCTACTTTGCACAGATTGGGTATTCAAGCATTCCAACCAAAATTAATTGAAGGAAAAGCAATCCAATTGCACCCTTTAGTTTGTACGGCATTTAATGCGGATTTTGATGGGGATCAAATGGCAGTTCACTTGCCACTAGGACCAGAGGCTATTTTGGAAGCCCAATTATTAATGTTGGCTTCTCACAATATCTTGAATCCTGCAAATGGCGCGCCAATTACGGTACCTTCTCAAGACATGGTTTTGGGTCTATATTATATGACCAAAGAGCGTTTGTCAACTCCAGAACATAAAATTTTAGGTGAAGGTTTAACTTTCTATTCTGCAGAGGAAACTAATATTGCATTGAACGAAGGTCGTTTAGAATTGAATGCTCGAGTAAAAATTCGCGCCAAAGATTTTAATGAAGCGGGTGATTTAGTGTATCAAATTATCCAAACCACTGCGGGTCGTGTATTATTTAACGAAGTAGTGCCTGAAGCAGCTGGATATATTAATGATGTATTGACCAAGAAAAACCTTAGGGATATTATCGGACACGTTTTAAGCGTGACCAATGTACCTACAACGGCTGCCTTTTTGGACAATATGAAAGATATGGGATACAAATTTGCCTTCAAAGGTGGATTGTCATTCTCATTGGGAGATATTAGAATCCCGGATGAAAAACCAAAATTAATTGCAGATGCTAGAGAGCAAGTAGAAGCTATTTCTGCAAATTATAATATGGGTCTTATTACCAATAATGAACGTTACAACCAAGTTATTGATGTATGGACTTCAACAAATGCACAGCTTACAGAAACAGCAATGAAAAACATTAGAGAAGACCAGCAAGGTTTCAACTCGGTGTATATGATGCTTGATTCTGGAGCAAGGGGTTCCAAAGAACAAATTCGTCAGTTAACTGGTATGCGTGGTTTGATGGCTAAGCCAAAAAAATCAACTGCTGGTGGTGGTGAAATTATTGAAAACCCGATTCTTTCTAACTTTAAAGAAGGTCTTTCAATCCTTGAGTACTTTATCTCTACTCACGGTGCGCGTAAAGGTCTTGCGGATACGGCTTTGAAAACGGCCGATGCGGGTTACTTGACAAGAAGATTGCATGACGTTTCTCAAGATGTAATTGTGAACACGGTAGATTGTGGTACTTTAAGAGGTGTTGAAGTTTCAGCATTGAAAAAGAACGAAGAAATCGTGGAAACTTTAGGCGAGAGAATCTTAGGACGTGTGGCATTGCAAGATGTGATCAATCCTTTGACCAATGAGGTTATCATTGAAGCAGGGCAGCAAATTACGGAAGCCTACATGAAATTAATCGAAGCTTCTCCAATTGAAAAATTAGAGGTTCGTTCTCCATTGACTTGTGAAGCTACAAAAGGTATTTGTGCTAAATGTTACGGTAGAAACTTGGCCACAGGAAAAATGACCCAAAAAGGAGAAGCGGTTGGTGTAATTGCCGCTCAATCTATTGGAGAGCCAGGAACACAGTTGACCTTGCGTACCTTCCACGTAGGGGGTGTTGCGGGGGGTATTTCTGAAGAGTCTAGTATTGTTACAAGATTTGGCGGTAAATTAGAAATTGAAGATTTAAAAACAGTTAAAGGGGAAGACAGCGACGGTAATGCAGTTGATATTGTAGTTTCTCGTTCATCTGAATTGAAATTAGTGGATGTTAAAACAGGGATTTTATTAAGCACAAACAATATTCCTTACGGTTCAAGCATTTTTGTTAAAGATGGAGCATTAGTAACTAAAGGAACTACGATTTGTAAATGGGATCCATATAATGGAGTTATTGTTTCGGAATTCACGGGTAAAATTGCTTACGAAGATTTAGAGCAAGGTCAATCATTCATGGTTGAAATTGATGAGCAAACAGGCTTCCAAGAAAAAGTAATTTCGGAGTCAAGATCTAAAAAATTAATCCCGACTTTATTGGTTTACGGAAAAGATGGCGAATTGATTCGTTCTTACAACTTACCAGTTGGAGCCCACTTGATGGTTGAAAATGGTGAGAAAATTAAAGCAGGTAAAGTATTGGTTAAAATACCACGTCGTTCTTCTAAGTCAGGGGATATCACTGGAGGTTTGCCAAGAATTACTGAGTTGCTTGAGGCTCGTAATCCTTCTAATCCAGCAGTTGTTTCTGAAATTGATGGTGTTGTTTCCTTTGGGAAAATCAAAAGAGGAAATCGTGAGATTGTTATCGAATCTAAATTTGGTGAGGTTAAGAAATATTTAGTTAAACTTTCTAGCCAAATTCTAGTACAAGAAAATGACTTTGTAAGAGCAGGTGTGCCGTTGTCGGATGGTGCAATAACTCCGGAAGATATTTTGAGAATTCAAGGTCCAGCTGCTGTTCAACAGTATTTGGTAAATGAAATTCAAGAAGTTTACCGTTTACAAGGGGTGAAAATAAATGATAAACATTTTGAAGTAGTAATACGTCAAATGATGCGTAAAGTAAGAGTTCAAGATCCTGGAGACACTTTGTTCCTGGAAGAACAATTGATTCATACCAAAGATTTTATCGTTGAAAATGATAAATTATACGGAATGAAAGTGGTTGAAGACGCTGGCGATTCAAGTAACTTAAAACCAGGACAGATTATTTCTCCTCGTGAATTGCGTGATGAAAATTCACTATTGAAACGTACCGACAGTAATCTTGTTGTAGCTCGTGATGTGATTACAGCAACAGCAACTCCTATTTTACAAGGTATCACGAGAGCATCTCTTCAAACGAAATCGTTCATCTCGGCCGCATCTTTTCAAGAAACCACTAAAGTATTGAATGAAGCTGCTGTGGCAGGTAAAATTGATTACTTGGAAGGCTTGAAAGAAAATGTAATTGTAGGTCATAGAATTCCTGCCGGAACCGGTATGAGGGAATATGATGATACGATTGTAGGTTCGAATGAAGATTACAATGAAATGATGGCTAATAAAGAGGAATATATTTATTAAGATATGAATAATTTAAACCAACAACAAGGACAGATTGACATTGAGTTGGACGAAAAAACGGCAGAAGGGGTTTATTCCAATTTAGCCATAATTAATCATTCCTCTTCCGAATTTGTTTTGGACTTTGTCTGTATGATGCCTGGTATTCCAAAGGCTAAAGTGAAATCAAGAATTGTCTTGACACCACAACATGCAAAAAGATTATTGAAAGCCATTGGAGAAAATATTCATCGTTTTGAAGTCGCCCACGGCGAAATAAAAGATGTAGAACAACCTCCATACCGCTAAATTTTGGTCCTGCGGGACAGGCATAATTTTAAAAAAAGCTCCATTTATGGAGCTTTTTTTTTAAAATATTCAATTTGTTGGTTTTTTATTATACCCAAAAGACTTTCTTATTCAAATTCTGAAGTAAAAAACAACTTCACATTGGGAAATTTATTTTGAGTCATTTGGATAGTGAAATCCGAATCAGCGAGGAATACTAACTGATTGTATTTGTCATGTGCCAAGAATTTCTGTTTAATTCTTCGAAACTCTTTAAATTCTTCGCTTTTTGGATCATTCGGTTTTACCCAACACGCCTTGTGAACTGGGAAGTTTTCATAGGTACATTTGGCCCCATATTCATGTTCCAATCGGTATTGTATCACTTCATATTGAAGGGCTCCAACAGTGCCTATTATTTTTCTGTTATTCATCTCTAGGGTAAACAGTTGTGCAACACCCTCATCCATCAACTGGTCAATCCCTTTATCAAGCTGTTTGGCTTTCATAGGGTCAGCGTTGTTAATATACCTGAAATGTTCTGGTGAGAAACTCGGAATTCCTTTGAAACTCATTATTTCTCCTTCAGTTAAAGTATCTCCAATTTTGAAATTACCAGTATCGTGCAATCCTACAATGTCGCCAGGATAGGAGATGTCAACGATTTCTTTTTTTTCAGCAAAAAAGGCATTCGGGCTGGAGAATTTTAAATTCTTTTTTTGACGAACGTGGTAATAGGGTTTGTTTCTTTCGAAAGTTCCGGAAACAATTTTGATAAAAGCCAAACGGTCACGATGTTTAGGATCCATATTGGCATGAATTTTAAAAACAAAACCGCTCATTTTTTCTTCTTTCGGATCAACTAATCTAGTTTCGGAATCTTTAGGTCTTGGCGATGGCGCTATTTCGACAAAACAATCTAACAGTTCACGAACTCCAAAATTATTCAATGCCGATCCAAAAAAAACGGGTTGTAGTTTTCCGTCTAAATAATCTTGGCGATCAAATTTTGGATAGACTTCATCAATTAACTCTAATTCTTCTCGAAGTTTATCGGCAGGTTTCTGACCAATTATTTTTTCTAGTTCTGGGTTTTTGACATCCGAAAAAGCAATGGTTTCTTCAATATTCTTACGGCTATCGCCACTAAACATATTGATATTTTTCTCCCACAAATTATATATCCCCTTAAAATCATAGCCCATTCCTATAGGGAAGCTAAGTGGTGTAACTGTCAGGCCTAGTTTTTGCTCCACTTCATCCATCAAGTCAAAAGCATCCTTTCCTTCGCGATCTAGTTTGTTGATAAAAACAATTATTGGGATTTTACGTAACCTACATACGGCTACTAATTTTTCTGTTTGTTCTTCGACTCCTTTAGCAACATCAATAACAACAATCACGCTGTCAACGGCAGTCAATGTTCTAAACGTATCCTCTGCAAAATCCTTGTGGCCTGGTGTGTCGAGAATATTTATTTTTTTATCTTGATAATTAAAAGCCAAAACAGAGGTAGAAACCGAAATTCCTCTCTGGCGTTCGATTTCCATAAAGTCACTTGTGGCTCCTTTTTTGATTTTGTTGTTTTTTACCGCTCCAGCTTCTTGAATGGCACCTCCAAAAAGAAGTAACTTCTCAGTAAGTGTTGTTTTTCCGGCATCGGGATGCGAGATAATCCCAAAAGTTCTTCTTCTCTGTATTTCTTCTAAAAACCCCATGTTTATATAAATAGTTTGCAAAAGTACTATTTATAATTGCCAATTAAAAAATTGTATACCCCTAAATATAACCCTATCTTTTGGTTAAAAAATCACATCCCAAAAGGATAGGTTTCGGGAATTTGGTTTCCGTCTGGCTCAATATTTATGGGATGAAGGGCGGTAGTCTCATCCAAAAAAATAAAGGCGTCGTATCTTTTTGGCATAACAGAAGGGACATAATTTCCGAATCTTTCGTGTTCCGGGTTATATACCACTCCAATGGCCCGATGTCCAATAGGTGCTGTAATACATTTTTCTTCTTTAATTTTGTTCATCAGCAAAAGTCTATTTTTCCCTTTGCTAGCGTGATGGAAATCGTTTTCCCAACTTCCTTCGACTGCATTTGGAACACGTATTTTCCGCATCGAATCGCCCCAACTTCTGGCTGCAATCACACTTCCTTTGTAGGATCCAAAGCCTACTGCTATAACACCATCATCTGAATATTGTTCTCTCAACAATTGTCCCACATTTACCATTCCTTCTGTTGCCATATCTGTGGCACGAGCATCTCCTATATGTGTGTTATGTTCCCAAATTACTGTCTTGGCTCCATCGCCATGGTATTTCATCAGTCTTTCCAAAGTAGAAACCATATGCTCATCCCGAATATTCCAGGAAGTCGCCCCTCTTTTTATCATCGCGCGATAGTATTTCTCGGCATTTCTGGCTACGAAGGCGTTTTGTTCTGTGCTCATAACATTCTCATGGTCTGAGTTGTAATTTGCAATCTTATCTTTTATTTCTGTTAAAAGTTTAAGTACGTCCTTTTCACATAGTTCTGGAACAATTGCGGAGGCTCTTGCGTAGCTTTGACCTTCATCTTTGCCATAAGGCTCAAAACATTCCATTACTTTTTTGGCAAGTTTCAATGCTTCCGGATCATTTTTCTCTAAATATTGAATGATGGAATGCATGGATTCCCTAAAACTATAAACGTCAAGGCCATAAAAACCTACTTTCATTTCGCTGGGTATACTTGTATTGTATGCCTTGAGCCAGTCAATAAAGGCGGCTATTTCCCAATTAGCCCACATCCATGTTGGCCATCTATTAAAATCATTCATTACCTCATAAATATCTTTTCCTGAATTTACATACCCTTTTGCAAAACGGTTTAGACGATAGCAGTCTGGCCAATCTCCTTCGACTCCTATAAATGCAAAACCCTTTTCTTGAATAAGTCGTTGCGTTATTTTAGCTCTCCAGGTGTAATATTCATGCGTTCCGTGTGAGGCTTCCCCAAGTAGGACATACTTAGCATCACCGATATAATTCATTAGAGGATCTAAATCTTCCGTATTTTCCAAAGGGGTAGACGATTGATTTAGTAATTCTACAATTTTGTTAGAATTAATGGAAAGGGTTGGGTTTGTCGCTGTTTTCATTGCATTTTAAATTTTAAATTATACTTAAATATTGTCGAAGGTTTAAAAAATAAATAAAGCTATATAAATTTGGTTTTACAGATGAAATAGCTATATAAATTTACGTTATATAATTGATAATGAGTCATGTTTATTTGTTTTTTCGAATATTTAAAAAATATTAAATGAAGGTAGCTTGCAATTGGTTTTGCGGAAATAAAAAATCTCCGTTTTATTATCAAAGGAAAATACTAGATAGATTTCATCAAAATCAGTATCCTTGATTACTTTATGTTTTTGTTTTTAACAAATAATAACGTTTTCGTTAATAACATTCACCGTTTTTAGTAAATCGTTATTATAGGATACAATATCTTTGTGCTTCGAAAAATTATAATTATTTTATCCATTCGTTATCGGTTGGGTCAACATTTAAAAAAAGAAAAATGAGTATTATTATCAAAATTCACGCAAGACAAATTTTTGATTCAAGAGGAAATCCAACAATAGAAGTAGATGTAGTTACAGAAAATGGTGTTTTAGGAAGAGCTGCAGTTCCGTCAGGTGCTTCAACAGGAAAATTCGAAGCAGTAGAATTACGTGATGGAGGAAAAGCCTTTCTTGGAAAAGGAGTTTTAAAAGCGGTTGAAAATGTTAATACTAAAATTGCGGAAGAATTATTAGGAATATCAATTTTTGAACAAAACTTGATTGACCAAACTATGATAGAATTAGATGGCACGCCAAACAAAGCAAATTTGGGCGCGAATGCCATACTTGGAGTTTCTTTGGCTGTGGCGAAAGCTGCTGCAAATGAACTAGGATTACCTTTATACCGATACATTGGTGGGGTTTCTGCCAACACGTTGCCAGTCCCAATGATGAATATTATCAACGGCGGTTCGCATTCGGATGCGCCTATCGCCTTTCAGGAATTTATGATTATCCCTGTAAAAGCAACTTCTTTTACTCACGCTATGCAAATGGGAACCGAAATTTTTCACAATCTTAAAAAAGTGTTACACGATAGAGGGTTGAGTACTGCCGTGGGTGACGAAGGTGGGTTTGCTCCAAACTTAGCTGGGGGAACAGAAGATGCTTTGGATACTATTAAATTAGCAGTTGAAACTGCTGGTTATACTTTTGGAGATGAAATTATGGTAGCTTTAGACTGCGCTGCTTCTGAGTTTTATGTTAACGGAAAATACGATTATTCTAAATTTGAAGGCCCAACAGGAAAAATAAGAACATCTGCAGAACAAGTAGATTATTTAGCGGAACTAGCCGCTAACTATCCAATTATTTCTATTGAAGACGGCATGGATGAAAATGACTGGGATGGATGGAAATTGCTAACAGAAAAAATTGGACATAAAACCCAATTAGTTGGGGATGATTTATTTGTTACTAATGTAGAGCGTTTGTCAACTGGAATTGAAAAAGGAATTGCTAATTCCATTTTGGTAAAAGTAAACCAAATTGGAACTTTAACGGAAACAATTGCTGCAGTAAATATGGCTAAAAATGCTGGATATACTTCTGTGATGTCTCACAGATCTGGAGAGACGGAAGATAATACTATAGCTGATTTAGCTGTAGCTTTGAATTGCGGGCAAATAAAAACTGGTTCAGCTTCTCGTTCTGATCGTATGGCTAAATATAATCAACTATTAAGAATAGAAGAAGAATTAGGAAATACTGCTTATTTTCCTGGTAAAAATGCATTTAAAATAAAATAAACGGGTTAATTTTATTAAAAAGCCATTTACGTAAAGTAAATGGCTTTTTTTATGTATTTTAACATTTTCATTGCGAATTTCATTTTTTAATTAATTTAGAATAGCCTAGATTTGTAGGATTATTTTTTTATTGATTTATTACAAAATATACAATGTCAAAAACAGCAACACTAGAAATTGAAGGCAAAAAATATGAGTTTCCGATAATTATTGGTAGCGAAAATGAAGTTGCTATCGATATTAATAAATTACGTGATTTGTCAGGTGCAATCACATTAGATCCGGGGTATAAAAATTCAGGTTCTTGCAAAAGCGAAATCACCTTTTTGGATGGTGAGGAAGGGATTTTACACTATAGAGGGTATTCTATTGAAGAATTGGCCGACAAAGCTCATTTTCTTGAAGTATCGTATTTGTTAATATTTGGTGAGTTACCTACAGCATCTCAATTAGGGCAATACGAAACCGATATTAGAAAATATACCTTGGTTAATGAAGAAATGAAAAACATCATTGATGGTTTTCCTAAAACGGCACATCCAATGGGTGTTTTATCAGCTTTGACTAGCGCTTTGACTGCTTTTAATCCTAAATCTGTAAATCCAGACAACAAAAAAGAATTATACGAAGCAGTTTGTAAAACAATGGGTAAATTCTTAGTTATCGCCACTTGGACTTATAGAAAAAGTATGGGTTATCCTTTGAATTATTACAATAATACCAAAGGGTATGTTGAGAACTTTATGAGTTTAATGTTTGAATTACCGACAGAGCCCTATAAAGCAAATCCTATAATAACAAATGCATTGGATAAATTATTTATCCTTCATGCCGATCACGAACAAAACTGTTCCACGTCAACGGTTAGAATGGTAGGTTCTTCGCACGCAGGATTATTTGCTTCTATTTCCGCAGGTGTTTCGGCATTGTGGGGTCCGCTTCACGGTGGTGCAAACCAAGCGGTTCTTGAAATGCTAGAAGAAATTCACGCCAATGGCGGGGATGCCGAAAAATATATGGATAAAGCCAAAGACAAAAACGATTCTTTTAGATTGATGGGTTTTGGACATAGAGTGTATAAAAACTTTGACCCAAGAGCAAAAATTATCAAAAAAGCTGCCGATGATGTTTTGAAAACACTTGGAGTAGAAGATCCTATTTTGGATATTGCTAAAAAATTAGAAGCCTTAGCATTGGCTGACGAATATTTTGTATCTAGAAAATTGTATCCAAATGTTGATTTCTATTCTGGAATTATATACAGAGCATTAGGAATTCCAACAGATATGTTTACTGTAATGTTTGCCATAGGCAGATTGCCCGGATGGATTGCCCAATGGAAAGAAATGAGGGAAAATAAAGAGCCTATTGGAAGACCAAGACAAGTATATGTGGGACAAACTTTGAGAGCATTCAAGGAAGTTGACAAACGATAAATTTTGACTAAAAAGCCCTGCTAAATTTGCAGGGCTTTTTTTTATCTTTGTTAAGTCAAAATAAAAGAATGCTAGATTTAAATATAAATAACGAAACGTCAAGACTAAGGGCTGTGGTTTTGGGTTCTGCAATCAACAATGGACCAATACCGCTGATTCAAGACGCCTACGACCCTAAATCGCTAGAGCATATCTTGGCCGGAACTTATCCGCTCGAGTCGGCTATGGTTTTGGAAATGGAAGCCTTCAATCAAGTTTTTAAAAAATATGGGGTGACTGTTTTTCGGCCACAATTAATAGAAAATTACAATCAAATTTTTGTTAGAGACATTGGTTTTGTGATTGGCGATATTTTTATTAAATCAAATATTCTACCAGACAGAGAACGAGAATTGGATGCTATTCAATACATAATTGATCAAATAGATCCTAAAAAAGTCGTTCGTCCTCATGAAAAAGCACATATTGAAGGTGGGGATGTAATGCTTTGGAATGATTATGTTTTTATTGGCACGTATAAAGGAAGTGATTATTCCGAATATATAACTGCAAGAACGAATGCCGAGGGAGTTCAATACATCAAAGATTTATTTCCTGATAAAATTGTCAAGGAATTTGATTTGGTAAAATCAAAAATCGAAGCTCGTGATAATACCTTACATTTAGACTGTTGCTTTCAGCCTGTTGGAAAAACCAAAGGCATTATCTACAAAAGGGGTTTTCGGGAAGAGGCAGATTATATGTTTTTGGTTCATCTTTTCGGAAAAGAAAACCTTTTTCATATTACTAGGAAAGAGATGTATAATATGAATTGCAATGTATTTTCGATAGATACTAACATTGTAGTATCGGAAAAAAAATTCAAAAGACTCAATACTTGGCTAAGGGAAAATGGATTTGTCGTAGAGAAAATCCCATATGCAGAAATAGCCAAGCAAGAAGGATTATTACGATGCTCCACTTTACCATTACTAAGGGAATAAATAATTGTTCAGGTTTAAAGTTCCAAATTGCTCTACTTGAAGCCTACAACTATAACTTATAACAAAAATTATGCAACAAACGACAAATTCTATACTAATGATTCGCCCTGTGGCATTCCGAATGAATGAGCAAACGGCTGTGAATAATTATTATCAAAAGGTGCTGAACAATTTATCGCAAGAAAGTTTGAACGTTAAAGCCCAAGATGAGTTCGATGCCTTTGTTACGAAACTGCGTGGAGTAGGTGTAAATGTTATTGTTGTTGACGACACTTCGAATACAGATACACCAGACAGTATTTTTCCAAACAATTGGATTTCATTTCATGAAAATGGAGATGTGGTTTTGTATCCCCTATTTGCTGAAAACCGTCGCGGGGAACGTCGCGAAGATATCTTGGACATTCTCGAAGACAATGGTTTTGTCATCAACGAAATTATGGACTATACCTCGGCTGAAGAAGATGGGTTTTATTTAGAAGGTACCGGAAGTATCGTTTTGGATAGAGAAAACGGTAAAGCCTATTGCGCCTTGTCGCCAAGAGCCGATGAAGAATTATTTATAGAGTTTTGTGAAGATTTTGATTTAAATCCTATTATTTTCGAAGCATTTCAAACGGTGAATGGAGTACGAAAATTAATTTACCATACCAATGTGGTAATGTGTATTGGCAAAACCTTTGTAGTGATTTGTGCCGATTGCATTGATGATAAAAAAGAACGTAAAATGCTATTGGATAGTCTTAGGAGTGATATGAAAGAAGTTGTCCTAATTACCGAGGCCCAAGTCGCCAATTTTGCTGGAAATATGCTCGAAGTTAAAGGAGCGGATAATAGGAGGTATTTGGCGATGAGCACTTCAGCGCATCAAAGTTTGACTAAAAAGCAAATTACCCAACTAGAAGAACACGTAACTATTTTGAGTTCGAGCCTTGACACCATTGAAGGCTGTGGAGGAGGAAGTGCTAGGTGTATGATGGCTGAAATTTTCCTGCCAAGAGAAGAATAGCAATACATTCCTTTTTTGTAATTTAGCCAAATGAAAAATAAAAAAACGGTCGTACTCGGCGCTTCAACAAAACCAGATAGATATTCGTATAAGGCAATCACAATGCTTGTCGAAAAAGGGCATTCTGTGCTTGCTATAGGTCAAAATACAGGTGAAGTAGCTGGAATTAAAATTTATACAAAAGCCATTCCTTTGTCTAAGATAAACACAGTTTCCTTGTATTTAAATCCGTCTAGACAAAGAGATTATTATAATTATATCGTGGATGCAAAACCCAAACGTGTAATTTTTAATCCCGGAACCGAAAATCCAGAGTTTTATCAATTATTACAATTGAATAATATAAAAGTAGAAGTGGCCTGTACTCTTGTTTTGCTGACTACAAACCAGTATTAAATATTCAAAAGTTTTAATATTTAAAAAGCTGAAATACAATTAAATAACATCCAATATTACACATCATCTAATTTCTAAATTGACTACTTTCACATTTATGGAATTTTCATCAAAACTTTTAGAAAAAGCAGTTAACGAAATGGCTCAATTGCCAGGAATCGGAAAACGAACCGCCTTGCGATTGGTTTTGCATTTGTTGAAACAGCCTAAAGAGCATACTGGATTTTTAACACAATCGTTAACCACAATGCGTGAGGAGGTAAAGTTTTGCATAAGTTGTCACAATATTTCCGATATCGATATTTGTGAAATTTGTTCTAATACTAAAAGAAATCACCAAATCATTTGCATCGTCGAAGATATTCGGGACGTGATGGCAATAGAAAATACGGGACAGTTCAGAGGAATTTACCACGTTCTTGGTGGTAAAATTTCGCCAATAGACGGAGTAGGGCCAAGCCAGTTAAATATTAATACTTTGGTCGAAAAAGTAAAATCGGGTACGGTTTCTGAAATTATTTTTGCATTAAGTTCAACTATGGAAGGGGATACCACTAATTTTTATATCTATAAACAAATTCAGGATTGTGAAATTATTACCTCTACAATTGCGAGAGGAATTTCCGTTGGAGACGAATTGGAATACGCCGATGAGGTAACCACTCGGAAGAAGTATTTTGCAAAGAGTACCGTTTGAAAAGTCTTTAAAAAATAATTAATTTCTTATAATAAATGCAGCGCAATATTTTTAAATTGTAAAATAAAAAGTTATATTCGTTATAAAAATATTAAAATGAACAAATCGGCACTCTGTTTATTGCTGTTAATTAGTGTTTTATGGACTTCTTGTATTCCTATACAAGATTTAGTATATCTACAAAAAAAAGATGGGAAAGAAACCATTGCTCCTATTTTAGCTCAGGCTTCAAAACCTTATAGATTGCAATCAAGCGATATTTTAAGTGTTACGATTAAAGCAAATGACCCGAAGTTAGTTTCAATTTTCAATACGACAAATCAAGGTGAAGCAAGAAAATCTGATTCAAGTTTGTATTTTGACGGGTTTACGGTGGATGACCATGGAAATATAAGAATTCCAGTTTTGGGAGAAATAAACGTAATTGGTTTTACGGTAGAAGAAATAAGAACCAAAATCGAAAAACAATTATTAGCCGACTATTTTAACAAGGAGGCTAATATTTTTGTAACCGTAAAGCTAGCTGGATTTAAATACACCATCAATGGCGAGGTGGGAAGCACAGGCACTAAAACCCTATTTCAAGACCATGTAAATATTATGGAGGCTATTGCAAATTCGGGTGATATAACCATAACTGGAAACAGAAAAGCAGTTACCATCATTCGTCAATTTTCATCTGGAATTGAAATGCATGATATCGATCTTACCGATATTAATGTAATAAAATCACCTTATTTTTATTTACAGCCCAATGATTATATTTATGTAAAACCGCTGAAACAGAAAACTTGGGGAGCTGGAAAAACGGGTATAGAATCCATTGGAACCATAGTTACGTTATTATCTTTAGGAACAACTGTTTTTTTACTATTAAAAAATTAAGATATATTTAAAAGAATGTTAGATATAAAAGATTTTTCAATTTTTGAAAACCAATCGGGATTTGACTTTAAAGGGTTTTTAATAAAAATTGCTAGTTATTGGAAGTGGTTTGTACTGAGTTTAATTATCACTTTTTCTATTGCCTACCAAGTAAATGTCCGTAAAGAAAAAATTTACGGAATGGAAACTATTATTGCCGTTAAGGAAGAAAATAATCCTTTTTTCACTTCCAACACCAGTTTGGTTTTTAACTGGGGAGGCACTTCAGATCAGGTTCAAACGATTTCTACAACCTTGCAGTCTAGATCTCATAACGAATTGGTTGTCGATAAATTGCAGTATTATATTGGATATCTAACCCAAGGAAAATATAATCTTATAGATGCCTATGGCGCTGTTCCTTTTTATGTAAGCATCGATAAAAACAAAGCGCAAATTGCAGGAAATCCTATTGGCATCAAGTTTTTAAGTGAAAATGTATATCAAATTAGAATTCCATTCCAGCGCAATTCTGTTTCAATAGTTTCCTACTCCAACAATTCGTATGGTCAAACAGCTGTTGCCAAAGGAGATTTTATTAAACAATACAGAGTAGGAGAGCAGGTTTCCTTGCCTTTTTTGAACTGGAAATTACAAATAAAGGATAATCCTGGTTTTTATAAAGGCAATGAATATTTTGTTCAATTCAATGATTTTGACACTACGGTTTCCGATTACAAAGGCATAAATGTAAAATCAGATGATAAGGGAGGTTCAATAATTACCATAGGAATGCAAGGAACCAATAAGGCTAGAATGGTAGAGTACTTGAATTCGACTGTAAAGATGCTTATAAAAAGACAGTTGGATAGTAAAAATCAATTTGCGACTAACACAATAGAATTCATTGACAGCACAATGATTGCTTTAGAATTGCAGTTGAAAGAGACTTCAAAAGAGCTAAGGTCATTTAGGAAGGACAAAAACATTTATGATATTGAAGGGGATGGTGCAAAGTTTTCAGATAAAGTTCTTGAATTTGATGTGAAGAAAGACGAGGTTACTCGAAAAATAGCTTACTACAATTCCTTAAAATCGTATTTAAAAAATAGCGTTGATTATGCGAAACTTTCTGCGCCATCTGTAGCAGGAATTGAAGATCCAAATATTGTTGTGAATGTTTCTAAATTAATTTCGCTTTCTACTCAAAGATCTGAAATGGCTTATGCGGTAAAAAGCGATAAAATATTCAAGGATTTTGACAATCAAATGGAAGCTGTAAAAAGGGTTTTACTTGAAAACATTACCTCAGCCAAGGCCTCTTTGCAGTATGACTTAGCAATGGTGAATAGTAAAATTAATGAAACGGAAAGCACTATTAAACAACTTCCAGAAGACCAGCAAGAACTCATAAAAATTAAAAGGAAATATGATTTAAGCGACAATATTTATAGTACTTTTCTTCAAAAAAGAAGTGAAGCTGATATTGTAAAAGCGGCAAATTTGTCGGATATCCATTTTATAGATTCGGCAAAAGATATTGGCGGTGGACTTATTGGTCCAAAAACGTCTGTAAATTATGTGCTAGCTTTATTTTTAGGATCACTCATTCCGTTGTTATTTGTTATTGGAATTTTCTTGATCAATAATTCCATACAAAATACCGAAGATATTCATAAATTAACCACGATACCATTGATAGGCGTTGTTGGGCTGAGTAAAGACGAAACGGATTTGGCGGTTTATAATAATCCAAAATCAGCCCTGTCAGAATCGTTCAGGGCTATTAGATCCTCGCTCCAGTTTCTATACAAAAAACAACAGCTAGATGGTGCTAAAACGTTGATGATAACCTCTTCTGTTAGTGGTGAAGGAAAAACGTTTTGCTCTTTAAATATTGCAACTGTATTTGCGCTAAGTGAAAAAAAGACAGTGATTATAGGATTAGATTTAAGAAAACCCAAAATCTTTGACGATTTTAATTTAACCAATGAAGTAGGGATCGTTAATTATCTTATCAAGCAAAAAACGGTCGATGAAATTATCAATCACACCCATATTCCCTTTCTTGATGTTATTGTTTCCGGCCCCATCCCGCCGAATCCTGCTGAAATGATTATGAGTGATGGCATGAAGGAGTTAATAGAAGAGTTAAAGAAAAAATACGATTACATTATTTTAGATACACCTCCAGTAGGACTTGTATCAGACGCATTGGAATTGGCACAATATTGCGATGTTACGTTATATATTGTAAGGCAAAATTTTACTAAGAAAGAAATGATTACCTTGCTCAACAACAGGGTTAAGCGAGGTGAGCTCAATAATACTAGTATTATTTTGAATGGGTTTCAAAACAAGGCCAAATATGGCGCGGGTTATGGTTATGGATATGGTTACGGTTATGGAAGTACAGCTTATTCCAATGGGTATCAAGATGATGACAACCCAAAACCCATTTTTGAAAGAATAAGTTCCAAATTCCGTAAAAATAAATCCAAAATTTAAAACAGGCTTTTAAATACAGAATAGATGAAAGAAGAAAATAAAAGCACTATTTTAATCACGGGAGGAGCAGGATTTATAGGGTCTAATCTTTGTGAATATTTTATAAACAAAGGGCATAAAGTGATTTGTTTAGATAATTTTGCAACAGGGCATAAGTATAATTTGAAGGATTTTATAAACGACGCCAACTTCAATTTGATTGAAGGCGATATTCGTAATTTGATGGATTGTCACAATGCGGTTCAGGGAGTGGACTATGTTTTACATCAAGCTGCTTTGGGGTCTGTACCCCGCTCTATTAATGATCCAGTTACAACTAATGATGTCAATGTTTCTGGTTTTTTGAATATGCTTGTGGCTTCTCGAGATGCCAAGGTAAAAAGATTTGTATACGCGGCGAGCTCCTCAACATACGGGGATTCAGTTGGATTGCCAAAAGTAGAAGAGGTAATTGGGAATCCGCTTTCGCCTTATGCAATAACGAAATATGTAAACGAATTGTATGCAGAAATTTTTAGTCGTACGTTTGGTTTGGAAACAATTGGCCTGCGTTATTTTAATGTTTTCGGAAGAAAGCAGGATCCAAACGGAGCCTATGCCGCAGTAATTCCAAAATTTGTGATGCAGTTAATGCAGTTGGAAAGCCCAAAAATAAATGGTGACGGAAACTATTCTCGCGATTTTACTTATATCGATAATGTGATACAAATGAATGAATTGGCCATGACTACAGCCAATAAAGAGGCAATAAATACAGTCTACAATACGGCTTATGGAGATAGGAATACCTTGAACAATTTGGCGGATTATTTGAAGAAATTCTTGTCCCAATACGACCCAAAAATAGCTAATATTGCAGTGGAATATGGTCCTAATAGGATGGGAGATATACCTCATTCCTTGGCAAGTATTGAAAAAGCGAAAACGTTGTTAGGGTATAATCCGCAATTTTCCATGGAGGAAGGATTAAAAGTAGCGGTAAAATGGTACTGGGAAAATTTAAAACAGTAATTAGGGTTTAAATAGAAAAATATAATAGAAATGAAAATATCAAAAATTTGTTGCATTGGCGCAGGCTACGTAGGAGGTCCAACAATGGCCGTTATTGCACAAAAATGCCCGCACATTCAAGTTACGGTAGTCGATTTGAATGTGGAACGAATTGTAGCTTGGAATGACGAAAATAGCGACAATATCCCTATTTATGAACCAGGATTAAGTGCTATTGTCGCTGAAACCAGAGGGAAAAACCTGTTTTTTTCTACTGATGTTGAAAAGGCAATCGATGAAGCCCAAATTATCTTTATATCGGTAAATACGCCAACAAAAACTTATGGTAAAGGCAAAGGAATGGCAGCTGATTTAAAATATATTGAATTGTGCGCTAGGCAAATAGCTAAAATAGCCAAAGACAATAAAATTGTGGTTGAGAAATCCACGTTACCAGTACGGACAGCAGAAGCTATCAAAAGTATTTTGGATAATACTGGGAATGGAGTACAATTTCAAATTCTTTCCAATCCCGAGTTTCTTGCAGAAGGGACTGCCGTACAGGATTTATTGTGTCCTGATAGAATATTAATTGGAGGAGATACCTCAATAGAAGGACAAAAAGCCATACAATCGCTTGTGGATGTCTATTCTAATTGGGTGGTTCCTGAAAAAATATTGACTACCAATGTGTGGTCGTCTGAATTGTCAAAATTGACAGCCAACGCTTTTTTGGCCCAAAGAATTTCCTCTATAAATGCTTTGTCGGAGCTTTGTGAAAAAACGGGTGCCAACATTAACGAAGTAGCAAAAGCTATCGGAATGGACAGCAGAATAGGTCCTAAGTTTCTAAAAGCGTCTGTTGGGTTTGGGGGTTCTTGTTTTCAGAAAGACATCTTAAACTTGGTTTACATTGCTAAATCATACGGGCTGAACGAAGTGGCTGATTATTGGGAACAGGTAATTATCATGAACGACCATCAGAAAAAGCGTTTTTCCAATACAATAGTAAAAACTCTTTACAACACCGTTGCCGATAAAAAAATTGCATTCTTGGGCTGGGCTTTCAAAAAAGACACTAATGATACCAGAGAATCAGCAGCAATTTATGTTGCCAATGAATTGATTGGCGAACAGGCTAAAATTGCCGTTTTTGATCCAAAGGTGTCTTTTAAAAAAATCTTAGCCGATTTAGATTATTTAGAGACTAGAACGTCAGAAAACAATGCGAATAGTATTATTTCATTTGAGAATCCTTATGAGGCTTGCAAAAATGCACATGCAATAGCGATATTGACTGAGTGGGATGAGTTCGTACATTACGATTGGCAAAAAATTTATGATGCTATGCAAAAACCAGCTTTTGTTTTTGATGGACGAAATATCCTCAACAAATCAGAATTGAAAGCTATTGGTTTTGTTTACCAAGCCATAGGATCATAGCAAAATTGAAATAAAATTAAAAACAGGGTGTTTTTTCTATACCTAAAATATAATAAGCATAATGAATTGGTACGTGGTCTATACAAAGCCTAGATGGGAAAAAAAAGTAGTTGAACAGCTAAACCAAAAAGGCATTGAATGTTATTGTCCTTTGATCACTCAGGTGAGACAATGGTCTGATAGAAAAAAAAAGGTTGAAGTACCTCTTTTTAATTCGTATGTTTTTGTTCATTTAGAAGAATCGGATAGGAATTCAGTTTTTCTTTCTTCTGGGGTAGTGCGGTATTTGTTTTGGTTGGGAAAACCTGCTGTTGTTCGTGATGCAGAAATTGAAACTATAAAAAGTTGGCTGACGGGACCTAATAGCGCTAGTGTTTCATTGGTTTCTTATCAAGTTGGCGACAGGATAAAATTGGATTCAGGTCCTTTTTCTAATCAGGAAGCAATTATTCAAGAAATAAACAAAACGCACTATGTACTTGTTTTGGAATCCTTAGGGTGTATATTAAAAATGAATATAAAAGGAAGTAATAATTCCATACAATCCATATAAAGCAATAGAATTTCTCATGAAAAATATATTAATTACCGGCGGTGCCGGTTTTATTGGTTCTCACGTTGTAAGACGATTTGTCACTAAATATAAAAACTACCATATTTTTAATCTGGATGCCCTTACGTATGCTGGAAATCTAGAAAATCTTGTCGACATAGAAAAAGCATCTAATTATACTTTCGTAAAAGGGGATATCACTCATGACGATTTTATTTTGGATTTGTTCCAGAAACATCAGTTTGAAGGGGTCATCCATTTGGCTGCCGAATCGCATGTAGATCGTTCTATCGAGGATCCTATGGCTTTTGTCAAAACTAATGTGATTGGCACCGTAAACTTGCTCAATGCCGCTAGAAAAATTTGGGGGAACAACACCGAAGAAAAACGATTTTATCACGTCAGTACGGATGAGGTTTATGGGTCATTGGGAGTAGAGGGTTTGTTCACGGAAACCACACCTTACGACCCTAATTCACCTTATTCGGCTTCTAAAGCGAGTTCCGATCATTTTGTACGAGCTTATGGTGAAACCTATGGCTTGCCTTATGTGATTACCAATTGTTCTAATAATTATGGCCCCAATCATTTTCCTGAAAAACTGATTCCATTATTCATTAATAATATTATCAACAACAAACCGCTGCCAGTTTATGGTGACGGAAATTATACTCGTGATTGGTTGTTTGTGAAAGACCATGCGGTGGCTATTGATTTGGTTTTTCATCAAGGCAAGAACCATGAAACTTATAATGTAGGAGGTTTTAACGAATGGAAAAACATCGATTTGGTAAAAGTATTGTGTCAAATTATGGATGCGAAATTGGGTAGGACGGCAGGAAAGTCGTCGGAATTAATAACCTATGTAAAAGACAGGCCAGGACACGATTTGCGATATGCTATCGATGCGGCAAAAATAAATAGGGAATTAGGATGGAAACCCTCTGTTACTTTTGAACAGGGATTAGAAATAACCATAGATTGGTATCTTCAGAACCAAGATTGGTTGAATCATGTTACTTCAGGTGAATATGCGGCTTATTACAAAAAGCAATACGTTTAATGATTATTTTAACAAACTATTTTTAGTATAAAAGTCATATTTTAAATCACCTTCTCATCAATAAAAAAACCGAATTTTTTCAAGAAACAGAAAAGTCATATTAACAGTATCATAAAGTTATAAATATTTGTATTAAATTTTCTTCACGAATTTCGGGAATCCCTACTAATTTATTCTAGGTTGTTTATAACAATCGATTTCTCTCTTTATATTTCTATACCATTTTTAAACTACGAATCTAAAAGAGTAATCTTCTTATTTTGTAATAAATAATTAGTAAGATTATTTTAACTTTTGGTTATTATTAGTAATCTATCTAACTATGTCTTTGGTACTCAAAAAAAGTAATAATATTTTGAAAATTAGAAGAAATAGTTGATTTATGTAAAGTCATAAATTATTGATTATATAAACATTAACTTTTTTTGGTTAAAATTGAAGCTGTAATAAGATGTTAATGAAATTTAAATGCAAAAAAACAAACATTTTGTAGTTATATTTACGCGCTTAACAGTCCTTTTTCCAATTCGCTTTGTGAGTTGGAATAGCGAAGCTGTGTATTGACTTTTGTAAAAAAGTAAAAATTAGTCGAAACTAAATGGGAATAAATATAAAAATAGCAGTTATTGGCTTGGGTTACGTTGGCTTACCCCTAGCTCGATTATTCGCCACTAAACATCCTGTGGTAGGATTTGACATCAATCAGGCTAGAGTCACTTCACTTCAATCAGGTATTGACACTACGCTAGAAATAGATGACCAAACCCTCCAAAAAGTCTTACTCAAAAAATCAGATAATTCCATTGGCTTATATTGTACTACAGTCTTGGAGGATATAGCTGATTGTAATTATTATATCGTTACGGTCCCTACTCCGGTGGATAAAAACAACCGTCCTGATTTAATGCCTTTGTATAAGTCAAGTGAAACTGTTGGGAAAGTCTTGAAAAAAGGCGATATCGTTATTTATGAATCTACCGTTTATCCCGGGGTGACTGAAGAGGAATGTGTTCCAGTATTGGAAAAAATTTCTGGATTGCGGTTTAACGTTGATTTTTTTGCGGGTTATTCACCAGAACGAATCAATCCAGGCGACAAAGAACACACCGTAGAAAAAATATTGAAAGTAACTTCGGGTTCCACGCCTGAAATTGGACAAAAAGTAAATGAATTATACCAAACGGTAATCACCGCGGGTACCTATCTCGCACCCACCATCAAAGTGGCGGAAGCCGCCAAGGTAATTGAGAATTCGCAGCGCGACATCAACATTGCTTTTGTTAACGAATTGGCTAAAATATTCAATTTAATGGACATTGATACGCATGCCGTTTTGGAAGCGGCAGGAACCAAATGGAATTTCCTCCCTTTCAAACCTGGGTTGGTTGGTGGCCATTGCATAGGTGTTGATCCGTATTATTTGGCTCAACGTGCCCAAGAATTTGGATACCATCCCGAAATCATTTTGGCAGGGAGACGATTGAATGACAGTATGGGCGACTATGTAGCATCGCAAGTGGTAAAACTGATGATTAAAAAAGGAATTGTGGTGAATGGCGCCAAGCTATTGATGCTGGGAATTACCTTCAAAGAAAACTGTCCTGATGTGCGCAATACAAAAATTGTGGATGTCATAGCAGCCTTAACCGATTACGGAATAACAGTAAGCATTTACGATCCATGGGCTAATCCAGCCGAGGTACAACATGAGTATGGGTTAACAACAAGTGTTGAAATGCCTCATCAAAAATTTGATGCACTTGTTTTGGGCGTGGCACACCAAGAGTTTTTGAACTTGGATTTATCCCAATTGCAAAACTCTAATAGTTTATTGTATGATGTGAAAGGGGTTTTGGGCAAAGCGGTAGATGGGAGATTGTAATAGGATTATTCAGAAACAGGATAGTTTATTTGGCAACAAAATCAACACAATAATTACAATTCAATAATGAGCCCTTATTTTTATATTTTTGGCACCTTGTTTTTTTACGGTTTATGGACAGATTGTGTTGAAATGGCGATTGTCCCAACTGGCGATTGTTTTACCCGAGGGCTTTCTAGATAAAACACTTTATTTATTGAAATTAATCTTTGACCCCTTCGTTTTTTCAAGATTTGCTTCCGCTTTTATTGCCTCTTTATTTTGGATGGCAGCCATGACGAAATTTGAAATTACCCAAGCTTATCCATTTATGAGTATAGCACCCGCCTTAGTTTTTGTCATTGGAGTATTTTTTTTGGGAGAGGTATTCACCATAGGTAAAGTCGTGGGATTGGTATTAATTATATTAGGAACTATTGTCACCGTTAAATTCTAGTATATGAAAAAATTAAATCTTTTTTTGAGAAAGTCTTTTGATAAGCAAATTGACGGAACTGGATTAGCAGTTTTTAGAATAGCTTACTGTTTAGTATTGTTGTGCGAAATAGCACAAATGTTTTATTTTAGGTATTTGATTTTTGACAAAATACCGTATGTAGAACCATCAGAAATTAATTTCGGAATACCTATTTCTATTTGGTTTATTGCTGTAGTATTTGTTTTGTTTGGCGCTTTTACACGTTTTTTTACAATTCTAAATTATATAATGGGTTTAATACTCATAGGCAGTATACATTCCTTTGAGTATCATGTTTTTTATGCCTACATGGGAATCAATTTTTTAATGATTTTTTTTCCTGTAAGCCAATGTTTGTCAGTAGACAGATTGTTTAAAAAACTAAAATATTCTAATACCAATTTTACTCATATTCCACCCAAAACAGTAAGTCAAATGTATTATTTTATTCCCCCTTTTGTAGGTATTGGGATAGTTTATATTGACTCTATTTTTTTTAAATTGGGTTCTGATTTATGGCTTAATGGTTTAGGATCATGGTTGCCATCATCGTTACCAATGATTACACACTTTAATAATAGTTCGTTTCTAAATCAAGAATGGTTAGTTAAAAGTTTTGGTTGGGGAACAATTGTATTTGAAACTATATTTTTAGTCATTTTTTTTAGAAAGAATTCTAGAGTTTGGGTATTTGTCTCAGGGCTAATATTACATTTAGGAATTTTAATTGAGTTTCCAATTCCATGGTTCGCCTTAACGGCTTGTACAATTTACTTATTGTTAGTGCCAGTTTCTTGGTGGAAAAAACTATTCAGTTCGAATAAAGATTTAAGCACGCTAACTTTTTTTTATGATTCAGAATGTCCACTTTGTATCCGAACAAAAATTGTAATTACACATTTGGATTGGTTTAACAAAATTGGTTTTAAAACGGTTCAATTTGATGCTGCCGAAAATCAATATTTAAAAAATATTGAGCAAACTGTTTTGTTGGATGACATTTATAGCGTAGATACAAAAGGCAAAATTTATTCGGGGGTAAACACTTATATTCAGGTTTTAAAAAGAATTTTCTATTTGTTTCCTCTTGCGATTTTGCTACAACTACCAGGAATATATCAAATCGCCAAGAAAATCTATGCTTATGTTGCTAAAAACAGGACAACCGAACGATGCACAGAAGAAAATTGCGGGTATAATCCTCCTATGGTTCCAAATGACAATGACATCAAGTTGCTGAATAATTTTACCTTTTTAGACTTAAAATTTAATACCCTTACATTTATTTTAAGGTTTATCGTGATAATTCAACTTATTATAATTTTTAGAAGTTTAGTTATAACTGAAATTAAAGATAGTATTGGTTTCAAAGGAACCAAAACAGATAAATACATAAGTCAATTAAGTTATAATATTGATTCTGTTACCAAAAAATTTTTAGGTTCAACGGCACATCCAGTATTTATGGATTTCCATTTTAACAAATACAATCACATCATTGCTTTAGTTTATATCGATAAAAATAATAAGGAGCATTGGTTGCCAATAATTGACAAAAATGGACAACCTGATTACTACATTTATGGTTCAAATTGGGTAAATTGGACTTTTAGAGTGAATTCACCCAATATAAATCAATCAAAACTTAATAGTGGTATAGAACGCTATACAGCTTTTTGGGCCAAAAAAAATAGGATAACTGATTTGTCAGAGGCTAGATTTGAAGTTAGAGTTAAAAAAATAGATATTCCAAAAGGTTGGGAAAAGGATTTTCTGAATAAACAAATCGCAAAAACCTGGATATATGGTGGTTATGTTGAATGGAAAGACAAAAAATTTATTTCGCATATCAAAGACATTGAAAGTTTATAAAATCAGTATCAATTGAAAATACTCATTACAGGAATTGCGGGTTTTTTAGGAAAAAATCTAATAAAAACACTAAATCAACACCAACTTTTTGGATTAGACATTCAAGAAGGAATTATTGATGGTGTTCCAGTTTTTTGTGCAAATGATTTAGAAAAAATAGATGAAAGGATAGATGTTCTTATCATTTGTCACGCAGCGGTCGCTTCGGGAACAACCATTTTATCAAATGACATCTTGTATGATGTAAATGTGTCTCTTACCGAAAAAATATTTACTAAATTCAAAGACGGTTTTGTAATTTATATTTCAACGGCTTCGATTTATGATGCCAACCTCGCTTTAATCCAAGAAGACTCAGTAATTAATCCCCAATCGAATTATGCAATTTCTAAATTGTGGAGCGAAAGAATCGTTTTAGCTAATGCAAAATCAACAATTATTAGATTGTCTTCTTTGTTTGGAAACGGAATGAAAGAGAATACTATTATTCCAAATTATGTCAACCAAGCCTTGTCTAAAGGAAAAATAGAAGTGTGGGGCAAAGGAGAAAGATTGCAAAACTATATTCACGTAGATGAAGCTTGTGAATATGTGAAATTAGCCATTGAGAATTTCGAAAAAATTCAAGGAAAAACTCTATTGGTAGTCAGTAAAAAAGAATATTCAAATAATGAACTAGCTCAAATTATTGCTAAAGAAACGAATGTTGAAATTGTTTTTAATAACAATGACAACTCAAAATCACTTTGTTATGACAATGATTTTACAACTGATTTACTTGGATTTAAATCACAGTTTAGTTTTGAAGGACAAATGCAGGATTATATAAAATGGAAAAAAGAACAGTCTTAGTAACAGGAATTGGTGGCAATGTAGGTCAAGGTATTCTTCGGAATATTCGTTCTATGAATCTGCCTATTCGACTTATTGGTACTGATATAGATAGTTTTACTGCTGGAAATCATTTGTGTGATTTTAGTTATAAAGTTCCTTATTCTTACGATGAAAATTATATTCCGACTATTCAAAGTATAATTGAACAAGAAAATGTTGACTTAGTCATTCCGTCAACCGATTATGAAGTCTGTTATTTGTCTGAAAATAAAAAACAGTTGAATGTTACTATTTTAGCGAGTGATTCAAAAACGGCAAAAACCTATTTAGACAAATACGAAACGTATAAATATCTATCGATTAACCATATTCCTTTTGCTAAATCATGGCTTCCAGAAGATTACGATTTTTCCGAAAAGGAAATTATAGCTAAACCCAGAGAAGGAAGAGGGTCAAGAGGAATTCTTCTAAATCAGGAAAATCCAACCAAATTGCCAGTTGGATATATGATTCAACCTTTGCATCGTGGTATTGAAATTACTACTGCAGTTTATGTCAATAAAAAAGGACAATTACACGGAATTTTCACAATGGAACGTAGCTTAACTAACGGAACAACAACTGAATCTAAGGTGGTTTTTGAATACGATTCTTCCATGCAAATAATTGCCCAAAAAATGATTGATTTAGGCGGATTAGTAGGTAGTTTTAATATTCAAAGTATAGTAACAAGCGAAAATGAAATTGTTCCGTTTGAAATTAATTGCAGGATTTCTGGAACGAATTCCATTCGACATAATTTAGGGTTTCAAGATGTGAAATATGCCATTCAAGAATATTTACTAAATGAACATCCGGATGAACCAAAACCTATCGAAGGAATTGCTGCCAGAATCCTGATGGATGTAGTTTATCCTAAGTGTTCCAATTTTGACCAATTGAACAATAATAGTGTTCAGCATATTATTTATTAAAATGATTCAGTATATTTTCTTTGATGTGGCGGGAACACTTTTGGGTAAACCAACATTATATTCTATTATCCAAAATACATTGCGGGATTTTGGACACGAAGTGGGTTTAGATGAAATAAAAAACAAACACAAACTACTTTCCGAAGTTATTCATTTTCCAGACAGAACGGATGTGGCTTTTTATAAAAAGTTTAATTCGGAATTACTCTATTTATTAGGTATAGTTCCAGAAGAAATTGTAATAGATTCTATTTTTAAAAACTGCAGTTATCTACCTTGGGAAGCCTTCGATGACACCCAAATATTGCAAAAATTAAATCTTCCGATGGGCGTAATATCTAATTTCAACACCAGCCTTAAGGACAAGTTGGAGTTGTTTTTCGGAACTGTTTTTCAAGATGTTATTGTTTCCGAAGAATTGGGCGTGGCTAAACCCAATATAGAATTTTATCAAAAAGCTTTAGAAAAAATACCTTTTGCCCCCCATGAGGTTTTGTATGTTGGCGATTCCATAAAGTTGGATTTGGAACCAGCATCAAAACTTGGATTTAAGGTATTGATTATAGACAGGGATAATTTTTATCCAAATTCAAAAAATAAAATTTCTAGTTTAACCGAAATAACTCAATTCATCTCATGAAAAAACTGTCACTAGTCGTTCCGGTTTATTATGAACAAGAAGTAATTCTTCAGTTTCTGAAAGAAACAAAAGAAGAGTTGGAGAAATTGCCCATTGTTTATGAATATGTTTTTGTAGACGATGGTAGCGCTGACAAAACGGTGGAAATTATCAAAGCACAAGCCAAATTAGATAATCGTATTAAATTGGTTATTTTCTCCTATAATCACGGAAAAGCAGCTGCAATTTCAGCAGCAATTGCTCATGCAACAGGAGATTATTTGTTATACATGGATCCCGATTTACAAGATCCTCCAGTCGAAATACCAAGATTTTTTTATGAAATGGAAAAGGGGTATGATTTGGTTTGGGGAATCAGAAAAGAAAAAAAGGATTCATTTTTAAACAAACAGTTTTCAAGAATATTTTGGGGAACCTTAAACAAGTTTACGGGATTAAATATTCCAAAAGGAGTAGCCGTGATGCGCATGTTTAATAGAGAATTTGCAGATGATTTTTTGAAATACAATGAAACCAATCGGTTTATTGAGGGAATATTTATAGCGATTTCCAAAAATTGGACAACTATAGAAATAGGTCAAAGAGAACGATTTGCTGGAACTACAAAGTTCAATTTTAAGAGAAAAATACAACTCGCCTTTGATGCCATTTTTGATTTTTCGGAATTGCCTTTAAAAATGACAGTTCGATTTGGAATGGCATTAGTTGGTTTAGGTTTGATTGGTTTGTTTGCGCTTTTAATTTCTAAACTTTTTTTTGTTGATTTTCAAGCAGGATGGCCTTCTATTATAGCTTCGATAATTATTGTTTTTGGATTGCAATTATTTTTTTTAGGAATAGTTTCACTTTATATTGGTAGAATATATAAAGAGGTAAAAAATAGACCACTATACTCTATCAAAGAAAAAATAAACATTAAATAACAAACATAACATGGAAAACAGCAATAATGTTAGTATTGAATGGGTAAATCACGCTAGTTTTATTGTGAGATTTAAAGATTTCTCATTAATCTCAGACCCATGGATATTTGGATCTGTATTTAACAATGGATGGGATTTATTATCCCAATCAAAATTCACACTTGAAGATTTTGCAAGTGTAAAATATATTTGGTTTTCTCACGAGCATCCAGATCATTTTTTTCCTCCAGTTTTAAAATCGATTCCAAATGAGATAAGAGAAAATATTACAGTTCTTTTTCAAGAAACAAAAGATAAGAGGGTAGTGAAATTCTGTAAATCTTTAAATTTTAAAATTTTAGAACTCGAACATCAAAAAGAATATACACTTGATGAAGATGTAAAGTTTAGTTGTATACCAAATGGCGTTGAGGATTCTCTTTGCTTAATAAAGGTTGGCGGGAAAAATATTCTAAATTTAAATGATTGTGTTTTTTTTGGAGAAAAAGATTTAAAAAAATTAAATATCAAAGATAATATTGATGTATTACTATCGATATTTGGTTACGCATATAGAATAAGTAATCCTGATGATAAATTGAAAAGAATAAAGCTGCTAACGAGTTGTTAGTAGCTTTTAAAATACAAGTTAAATTCTTCAATCCCAAGTATGTTATTCCATTTGCAGCTTATAAATATTTTTCACACGTAAATAATTTTTATCTCAATACTGAAAATAATTCTCCTCAAATGGTTTTTGATTATTTAAAAGAAAATTGTCCAGAAAATAAAATTAATATTTTATATCCTGGAGAAATTTGGAATATTGGTGATAATCATGATAACAAATTATCATTAAATCAATATTCAATTGATTGGTTAAATAAAAGACCTATACATAATTTAAAAGAATCAGTTGATATTGAAATTTTAATTAATATGGGAAAAATTTTGGTTCAAAAAATCAGAAATACTCACAATAATTTTTTTATAGATTTATTTCAATTAAGTCCATTATCTTATTCTTTGGCACCTTTAAAAATATATGTTAAAGATTTAAATAAATATTTTATACTTAGTATAAAAGGTGAGATTAAAGCAGTACAGGGGTGTCAAGAATTTGATTTGGAAATTGACAGTAATAGTTTATTATATTGTCTCTCTAATGATTTTGGATTTTCATCAATGATTAATAATGGAGCGTATTTGACTTTTAATAAGGGTGAAAGCAAGTTGTTTTGTTGGGCGCATATTGGATTAATGACAAATTCAAATGAAAGACTTGGGCTTGGATACTTGTTTTCGAATCTTGAAAAAATCAAAGATTATATTGTAAATTAGATTTTTAAGTGAAAGAAAAAAAAACCCTCGCCATTATAGGCTCAGGTCATTTAGGGCAACAAATAGCACATTACGCCATTTCGGATAATCATTATTGTAAAGTAGTTTTTTTTGATGATTTTTCAAATGAACCGTATAGTAATGGTATTAAAATTTTGGGAAATTCAGATGCCATTGAAATGGAATATGTAAAACAGTCATTTGACGAAATTCTGATAGGGATAGGATACAAACATTTAGCTATTCGAAAACAACTCTTCGAAAGATTCAAAGATAAAATCCCTTTCGGAAAAATAATCCATTCTACTTCTTGGGTGGATACAACGGCTATAATAAAGGAGGGTTGTGTTATTTATCCTTGTTGTTGCATCGATGCACAAGCAGTAGTTGACTACAATACTATACTAAATATTTCCTGTTCTGTGGCACATGATACGCATATTGGAAAACATTGTTTTTTATCGCCACGAGTAGCATTAGCAGGTTTTGTAACTGTTGAGGAAATGTGTATTCTAGGAATTAATGCCACGGTTATTGACAATATCAACATAGTTTCAAATACTCAACTGGGTGGTGGATCTGTTGTTGTTAAAAATATAGAACATGCTGGATTGTATGTAGGGAATCCAACACGATTTATTAGATAATTATTGTGTTAGAAAAAAAAATATTTTTCAATGGTTTAAATGAACTTCGAGCTTTTGCATCTCTTTCGGTAATATTTTATCATATAGAAATATTAAAAAGTAGAGATCATACAAGTAGCCTATTTGACAATAGTTTTTTTACTTATTTTATTGATAGATTAGGTAGGAACGGAGTGAATTTATTTTTTGTTTTAAGCGGTTTTTTAATTACCTATCTTTTGCTGAAAGAAAAAGAAAAATACGAAACTATTTTATTGAGAAAATTTTATTTAAGGAGAATATTTAGAATATGGCCTTTATACTATTTAATTGTTTGTATCTCATTTGTAATCATTCCTTATTTAGCAATTACATCTGATATATTTCATAATACACCATTTAATTTTATTGACATTTCAAATCCAGAAAATTATTCAATCAATTCCCTTTTGACCTATCTTTTTTTCTTACCAAATGTAGCTCGAGAATACTATGGATATCGTGTTGTAGGCGGTATTCAATCTTGGTCAGTTGGGGTTGAAGAACAATTTTATATTTTATGGCCTTTATTAATTTTTTTATTTGCAAGAAAAAAAATTGCTTGGGTTTTCGTATTACTATTATTGATTTTTATTTTTAGCAATGTTTTTATTCAACCTGCTTCGTTTCATTTACTGCCAAAAAACGCTTCTTTTACAGCCATGTTAATTCCTAGAATTTATGTAATAATTAAAATAATTCCTTTCGAATTTATGACAATAGGAGCAATAGGGGGCTACTTATATGCTTATTACGATAAAAAAATAAAACAATTCTCAAAATCGAAATACATATATTTAGTAGTCTTGAGTTTTGTATTTATCTTCTTGTTTTTATCTTTATATCATGTTTATTTCCAAGGTTTAATACTAGGTTTTTTATTTTTATTTTTAATTCTAGTTACTATAAATGATGAGAATACTATTGTTTTTAGAAACAAACCAATCTCCTATTTAGGTAAAATATCCTATGGAATTTATATGTATCATCCCTTTGTGATGTTTTTGGTTTTTCCTTTTGCCAATTCATATTTTAATGATTCCGGTACAACACTTTATTATAACCTATTTGTATATGTTTTCGTGTTTTCGCTAACAATCCTACTGAGTCATTTTTCCTATAAGTACTTTGAATCTGTGTTTATAAAAATAAAGGACACAAAATATAAGTCTTTATGATACCCTTTAATAAGCCCTATTTAACAGGAAAAGAAACGGATTATATCCAGGATGCTGTTAAAACCGGTAAAATTTCTGGTAATGGAAAGTACACCAAATTGTGTCAGGATTTTTTCGAAAGCAACTATGGTTTTAAAAAAGTACTCCTCACCACATCTTGCACCGATGCACTTGAAATGTGTGCCATGTTGGCCAACATTAAGGAAGGCGATGAAATAATAATACCAAGTTTTACTTTTGTATCTACGGCGGTTGCCTTTGTCAGGCAAGGGGCAAAGATTGTTTTTGCAGATTCATATGAAGACAATCCTAATATTGATGCAGCTAAAATTGAAGCATTAATTACTACTAAAACGAAAGCGATTGTTCCTGTACATTATGCAGGAGTTGCCTGTGATATGGACAAAATAATGGCATTGGCAGAAAAATATAATCTATTAGTAATTGAAGATGCCGCCCAAGCTATAGATAGTTATTATACCGGAAAAGACGGAGTCAAAAGAGCTTTGGGTAGTATAGGTCATTTGGCTGCCTTTTCATTTCATGAAACAAAAAATATTATTTCTGGCGAGGGAGGGATGTTAACCATTAATGATAATCGCTTTGTTCATAGGGCAGAAATTATTTGGGAAAAAGGAACCAATCGAGCGGAGTTTTTTAGGGGGGAAGTCAATAAATACGGTTGGGTTGATACAGGTTCATCTTTTTTACCATCAGAAATTATTGCGGCTTTTTTGTGGGCTCAAATCGAAAATTTAGCGGACATTCAATCTAAACGAAAACTGCTTTGGGAGACTTATCATCAAGGAATACGAAGTTTAAATTGTGAAGAAATCTTTTTACCTGAGCTGCCTGAATATGCCTCTAATAATGCACACATGTTTTATTTGGTATTAAAAAATTTAGATCAAAGAGCTAAGCTCATTTCCAAATTAAAGGAGAATGGTTTTCACGCGGTATTTCATTATTTATCCTTGCATTCAAGTGAATTTTATAAGGACAAACATGACGGAAGGGGATTGACTAATTCTGATAAATTCACGGATTGCCTGTTGAGATTACCATTCTATTACGAGTTAGAAAAAAATGATATTTTCAATATAATGGAAGTAATTAAAATACAAATGGTCTGTTAAATATTGTATTGTAAATTATGAATATAACCAAATCAAATTTCATTTCTGAAACTAAAAAAATAGTTTTAAAAACTTACTCAAGTAAAAAACAAAAGTTATTTTATCTGGGTTTAGCGCTATTTTTATTGCTTTTAATAAAGTTTTTATTTTACTTCGGGCCGTTTTATACTACAGATATTGTTGATTATTCAAGGATGGCTAAAGATGTAAGGAATGGTTTTTTTCCACATTCTCCATCTTTTTCTCCAGGCTATCCCTTTTTTATTGGCATAACTTCAAAATTATTTTCAATGCATGAAAGTAAAAGTGTCTTTTTTTGGGTTTTTATTTTAATTTTTTCATCGATTATTTTTACCTATAACTTCATTAAATTAAACTATAAAAATGAAAAAGTTACTTTTAAAAAAATAGCTTTTATTAGTTTTATTTTTCTCAGTCATTGGGCAATTTTTAAGATTCTTATTTCAGCTCATGCCGACGCATTATTTTTAGTCTTTTTATTAGTTTATTTTCATGGTCTTTTTTCATGGCTTCGTACATTTAACCTTAAATGGTTTGTTGTCACTACTCTTTTTGCGGGTTTATGTATATGGGTAAAATACAATGGACTAATCCTTTTGCCTTTTTTAATTATTGCAAGTCTAATTTTCGGTAAAAATAGATTCAAACTATATATATTATGTTTTCCAATTATTACGGCACTTACAAGCTATTTTAGTTTCAAAGAAATCAACGGTACAGTAATCAAACATTTTCAAGGGACTGATTTTCTTGATAAATTAGATTTTGCGTTGTACAATATTGACTTATTTTACTCTAATTTGGTACTTTCGGGTAGGGTTTATTTTAGTATTTTTTTCACTAATTCAATTCAATTATTAATACCTGATTGGTTGGCTTTAGTTTTTTTTATGGCATTACTGTTCCTGTTTTTTGGCTATTTTTTCTTTTCTAAAATTAATAATAAGATAGAAAATGCACTTTTGCTTTTTAGTTTTTTTTATTGGTTTTCATTTTTTATTCTATGTCAATATACTGCATACTCAGAAATTGATGCTAGAACGATGATGCCTTCAGTTTTAAGTTTTATTTTATGGTTTCTGCTTATTTTCAAATCATTAAAAAATCAGTATAAGTATCTAATTTCTTTTCTTGTAATTCTTAATTTAGTATATTCTTTTTATTTTGTTACGGTATTGAATTTTGCAACTGACAAAAAAAATACCTTCAATTATATTTCTAATTTTAGTGACAGAAAGAGTGTAATTGAATTAAAAAAACTACAGAAAATATACAATTTTAACGACAGAATATACACTAATGAAATTAGAAATGTATTGTATGCGTTTGATTATTCAGGTATTAAAAGGTATCCCTCTCATAAGAAATTTGTTAATGGAAAATTCCGAGAGTTAAATAAGCAGGAATACGATAAAATAAGACAAAAATTTTGTGATGACTTTTCTAGTACTACTAGCGCAGTATTATTAATTGATTATGCAAAATCAAAAAAAATTGATAATTGTTTGTTAACCAAAAATTCTAAAATATATTATATAAACAGTGATGTTTTGATAATTAATATTTGCAAATGAAATTGATATATTATGGTGTCAATCAAAAATAATTTATAAGGTACATTTGAACCAAATTTAAAAAAAATGCAAAGTCACAGCACTACTTGGACAAAAGAGATAAAATTAAACAATTCCTTATGGTTCGTAAATTAGTAATGAAATATGGATAATTATATTGTTGCGATCGAAGCTTCTATTGCTGCTGGAAAAGTGATTATTGGAATATATGAAAAAGATTTTCAAATCGATTTCAAGAGCGACAATTCCCCTTTGACTGAGGCAGATACGGCTGCCAATACTGTTATTATGAACTATCTTAAAAAGACAAATATTCCCATAATTAGTGAGGAAAACAAACAAATATCCTATGCAATACGAAAAGAATGGATCTCTTGTTGGATTGTGGATCCTTTAGATGGAACCAAGGAATTTGTTAAGAAAAACGGAGAGTTTAGTGTAAATATAGCATTGGTTAAAAATGGCTTACCTGAATTTGGGGTTATTTATGTTCCTGCAACAGGCGTACTTTATTTTGGAGATGTGTCTCGACAAAAAGCCTATCGAATAACTATTGATCATTCTAACTATACTATTTCAGATATCTTGAAAAACGCATCAGAAATAAAGCCTCAACATAATTTCAGTACAATTAGGGTGGTTGGAAGTAGATCGCATATGAATCAAGATACACTAGATTTTGTTGAAAATCTGAAGAAGGAAAGCCCAAAAGAGATTGAAATGGTTTCTAAAGGAAGTTCTTTGAAATTTTGCTTGGTTGCGGAGGGAAATGCTGATGTTTATCCAAGATTTGCACCCACAATGGAATGGGATACTGCAGCCGGACAAGCAATTTGTATGGCTGTAGGTCTTAAGGTTATCGATAATGGCACCAATTTGGAAATGCAATACAACAAAGAAAATTTACTAAATGATTATTTTTTAGTTTCTAATGATGATTATAAACACAAATTAGATTTTTAAGAATACGATTTGGTTTAATAAAAAAATAGTTTATGAGCAATATTTTTGAAGAGTATTTTTCAATCACAAGGGAGATGCGAAACAAAAGAAACAATCATTCTTCTTTTGTGTTTTGGTTTACAGGCCTTTCAGGGTCAGGAAAATCTACTATTGCCAACAAGCTTGAAGAAGCCTTGCATCAAAATTATTTTCAAACCTATACTTTAGATGGCGACAATATTCGAGGTGGAATTAATAAAGGACTTAGTTTCACGGCAGAAGACAGACATGAGAATTTGAGACGTATTGGAGAAATTGCCAAAATATTTGTAGATGCAGGTATACTAACTATAGCTTCTTTTGTATCCCCATTAGAGATAGACAGAAAATTAGTTCGGGATATTCTTGGAAAGCAAGATTTTATAGAAATATTTGTAGATACTTCACTAGAAGAATGTGAACGTAGAGACGTAAAAGGCTTGTATAAAAAAGCTAGAGCGGGTGAAATTAAAAATTTTACTGGTATAGATTCTCCCTACGAAAAACCCCTGAATCCTGATATAATTATAAAAACAGAATTTGAAACCGAAGAAGAAGCTGTTAAAAAAATTATGCTTTTTGTGAAAGAGAAATTAGAATTATGAAACCTTTTATAAAAAAAATAAAACTCCTGTTAATAAAAATTATTCCTCGAAGGAAAGTTGTACGAAAAGCAAATCTTTTTATCATTGGAGCTCAAAAGTGTGGCACATCAACCCTTTTTGATAATTTGGTTAAGCATAAAAATATTTTCGGGGGAGAAATTAAGGAAAAAAATTTTTTTAGCCATGAAGATTTGTTTAAAAAAGGAATAAATTCATATCACAATATGTATCCTAAATTATCCATATTTGATACATTGCCAAAAAATAGCTATTTTTTAGATGCTTCACCATCTTATTTAGCACATAAAGAAGTGGCGGATAGAATATACAAGTATAATCCTAATGCAAAATTTGTTGTAATGATGCGTAATCCAGTCGATAGAGCTTTTTCTGCATGGAATATGTATCGGCAAATGAATCTTTTAAACGATAATGAAAAAATTAAACTTTTTAATACCCATGTTAAAGGGTCTTCAAAAGATAGAGAGAGTAAATTTAGGTCATTAATCCACTTAGAAAAATTCCATACTTTTGAAGAGATGGTTCAAGACGAATTAGATGATTTTTCGACTGATTCGTCCAAATTTCCAGGAATTCTATCTAGAGGTATCTATTTTGATCAAATTGAATATTATTTCAAACTTTTTGATCTAGGTCAGTTTTATTTCATTTTTGCAGAAGAGTTTAAAGTAAATAAGACACAAATTTTAAATGATTTATTGAAGTTTTTGAAGCTAGATCAAGGCATACAAAGTAAAAAATTGAATGATACACATATAAGGGATTATAACGATAAACTAGTTCAAGAAACTAGAGATAAATTAATAACATTTTATGCACCTCATAACGAGAAATTATTTGCTTTAATAAATAAAAAAATTAATTGGTCTAAATAATGATAAATGTTACCCAAACGTTTTTCCCTCCATTGGAAGAATACCAATTACAGCTCGAAAGAATCTGGAAAAACAGATGGCTCACTAATAGGGGTGAATTAATAATAGAGTTAGAAGAGCAACTTAAAAACTATCTTTCTGTTTCTAATATTCTCATTATGAATAATGGAACCATTCCTATTCAAATTGCCTTAAAATTATTAGGAAAAGGAGGTGAAATTATCACTACTCCTTTTAGTTATGTGGCCACAACAGCAGCTATTGTTTGGGAAAACTGCACACCTGTTTTTGTTGACATTCATCCAGAATATTTAACAATTGATGATACAAAAATTGAAGCTGCAATTACTCTGAAAACTACTTGTATTTTAGCAACCCATGTTTTTGGTAATCCTTGTAATATTGAAGTGATTGAAAGTATTGCCAAAAAACACAATCTTAAAGTGATTTATGATGCTGCCCATTGTTTTGGGGTGCAATACAAAGGAAAAAGCATTTTTGAATATGGAGATGTAAGTACCTGTAGTTTTCATGCTACTAAATTATTTCACACCGGAGAAGGTGGGGCTATTTTTTGTAAAGATGCAGAATTAAGAAAAAAAATATATTACAGTCATAATTTTGGACATAATGGTCCATTAGATTTTCATGGACTAGGTATTAATGGTAAGATTAGTGAGTTGCAGGCTGCAATGGGATTAGCCGTATTACCATATATGGATCTAATACTGAATGAAAGAAAAATAGTAGTTTGTTTTTATGATGAAAATTTAAATTTTTCAAAAGTTCAAAAACTTAGAATTAGAAATAATACCAAGTGGAATTATAGTTATTATCCTATTTTGTTTGAAACAGAGCAAATTTTAGTAAAGGTGCAAAAGCAACTTAATGAGAATCAAATTTTCCCAAGAAGGTATTTTTATCCGTCTTTAAATACCATAGAATATACTAAAAGTGCTGAAATGCCCTTTTCTGAGAATATTGCTTCAAGAATACTATGTTTGCCGCTATATACTAACTTAAATTTAAAAGAATTAGAATTAATTACAAGTATTATAAATTCAACTTCTTGTATATGAAAAAGGTTTTTATATTAGGGAATCCTCGATCTGGGACTTCTTTATTTCGATTAATGCTTAATGCACATCCTCAAATTATTTCACCTCCTGAATGCGGTTTTTTACATTGGTGGTATGCTAAATATAAAGATTGGAAAGGTTCTGATAATACATCTGTTAATATAAATGAGTTTGTAAAGGATATTAAATCTTCTAAAAAAATTGAAGATTGGAATCTTGATTTTGAAAAACTCAAGCAAAACATAAGCCAACAAAATCCCCAAAATTATGCTGAATTAGGTGAAATAGTATATGTCATGTTTGCCGAAAAAAAAGGTAAAAAACCAATAATAATTGCAGATAAAAACAATTATTATATCAATCATTTAAAAGATTTGAATGAAATTTGGCCCTCTGCTAAATATATTTTGTTGATTAGAGATGGAAGAGATGTAGCTTGTTCCTATCTTAAAATAAAAAAATTAGTAACAAATTCGCCTTACAAACCAAAACTCTCAAATAACATTAGTTTAATTGCAAAAGAATGGGTAAATAACAACAATAACAGTATTGATTTTATAAATTCATTCGATGACAATAGAGGTTTAATAGTTCGATATGAGGATGTTGTGACAAATCCAAAACAATTTTTAACCGAGGTTTGTGGTTTTTTAGATATTGATTTTAATCAGGGGATGTTGAATTATTATATTAATAATACTTTACAAAAAGATGAACCGGCTAGTACTTTAGACTGGAAAATGAAAACTTTAGAGAAGCCAGATAAAAATAATATTGGGAAATATAAACTAGAATTATCTAATGAAAATTACAATGTATTTAACGCAATAGCCGCTCCATTATTGCTAAAATTTAATTACGAAATATGAGTCATTCCTATTTAGTAAGTGTGCGTTTAATGGTCTATAATCACGAATCCTTTATTGATGAAGCTATTGAAGGCATTCTGAAACAAAAAACAAATTTTTTAGTAGAAGTGGTAATTGGAGACGATTTTTCAACGGATAAATCGCTAGAAATAATTCGTAAATATCAAAATACGGCTACGGTTCACTTTAAAATTTTGGAACGGAAAGTAGGCGACGACTATTGGAAAAACCGACAGAAATTAGGCAGACTACATAATTTTTACAATATTATTGAAAACTGTACAGCAAAATATATTGCTCTTTTAGATGGTGACGATTATTGGACAGACCCTTTTAAATTGCAAAAACAAGTTGACTTTTTAAAGGCTAATCCAGATTATGTTGGATGTTTCCATAAAATAAAAGCATTATTGGGGGAGAATCTTTTTGAAGATACAGGAATAGAAAAACGCTTTGAGAAGTTAGTAGATAAAAAAAGAATCACTAGATTGGACTTGCTTGAACAAGGTAATTTTATTCATACTTGTTCATTTATGTATAGGAATGAACCAATAGTTCTTTCTAATGAGATGATAATGTCTCCTGTTGGAGATATTATGCTATTCCTGGAGTTGGCTAAAATTGGTTCTTTAAAGAGAATTGATGAATATATGGCGGTATATAGAAGAGGTACTGGTTCTTATTCTTCTTTGTCAATTGTAGAGATGTGTAAAAAAAAAATGCAATACCAAATGTGTATTTTAAGTTCATTAACAGACGAAGTGGAAAGAAAACTTTTTTTAAAAATAAATATGGATTTAATTGAAGATTTTCAAAAAATGGTAAGATTTGAAGGAAAATCAGTTTTTAGGAAAAAAATCCATTCAACTAAAATTTTGATATTTAAATTTATTCGTAAATTAAACAAAAAAATAAAATCCTAATAACAGTACCCTCAAATTTTTCAAGTAATTAAATATTTTGGTTGCCAATGCATAGGAATAAAAAAACTCTTTATGACATTAATTTTCTGAAATAAAAAAATTAAATAAAATTTTTACTTTATGGGAATTTTATTTTTTATAAATAATTATTTTTTTAGAATCATAAGCTTTAAATAAATATACCACAAATGGAAATCAGACACTATTCTTCCAATAATAATAAAACATTCTCCCAGATTCTCTATGAAATTATGAAAGGTTTTATAGAAGGACGTGAACTAGCTTCGCGATTATTTATACGGGATTTGAAAGCAAGTTTTAGAAAATCCTTTCTTGGTTTTTTCTGGATGTTTATTCCGCCCTTTGCTACTGCAGGAATATGGATTTTTCTTAGTAGTCAAAAAGCAGTCAGTATTCAAAAAACCCCTATGGAATATAACGCATTCGTGTTCTGTGGTACAATTATATGGAGCTTATTTGCAGAAGGCATAAGTAAACCAATACAACGCTACCAATCTGTAATGGGTATGATGTCTAAATTAAATTTTCCCCGTGAGGCTGTAATTTTAACCTCATTCTATGATATAATTTATAGCTTTATTTTGAAATTATTGGTTTTAATTCCCATCCTTTGGTTTTTAGGGTATCCGCCAGGATTCAATTTTTTGTTTGCAATTCCGGCAATATTAGGAATGTTATTTGTCAGTATTTCTCTCGGATTATTGCTTTGTCCAATAGGTCTGTTGTATAATGATATTGGAAGAGCATTGCCAATGCTACTTCCTTTTTTAATGTATCTTTCTCCCGTAATTTATCCTATTCAAGAAAATACAGAGTTTCCTGTTTTAAAGTATTTAAATCCAGCAACTCCTTTTATAGAAAATGCTCGTTCTTTTATGGGGGGGTATGATTTTAACATGTACTCAGAATTAGTTTTTTGGTTGATTATTAGTTTAATTTCCTTTATCATAGGATTGATTGTTATGAAAATTTCATTACCCATAATAGTAGAACGTTCAGGAGGATAGAATTAAAATTGTTTTAGGATAATTTAAGATAGTATAAGTTATGAGTGATGTGTTAATTAAAGTAGAAGGGGTATCCAAAAAGTTTTGTAAAAATTTAAAGCAGAGTTTAGCTTATGGATTCAGAGATATTTATGATAGTGTTATAGGTAAAAAGCCTTCATTAAAACTTAGAAAAGATGAATTTTGGGCGATAAAAGACATCAGTTTTGAAGTCAAAAGAGGGGAGTGTTTAGGACTAATAGGTCATAATGGTGCAGGGAAAAGCACATTATTGAAAATGCTGAACGGCTTGATACGTCCTGATGAAGGAAGTATCGAAATGCGCGGAAAAGTAGGAGCCTTAATCGAGTTAGGTGCTGGATTCAATTCTCTTTTAACAGGTCGTGAAAATATATATAATAATGGTGCTGTTTTAGGTTTTAGTAAACATGAGATAGATGGAAAGTTAAACGAAATTATAGCTTTTTCAGAGTTGGGAGAGTTTATAGATATGCCAGTACAAAACTATAGTTCTGGTATGAAAGTTCGACTAGGATTTGCAATAGCCGCCCAAATGGAACCCGATATTCTTTTAATAGATGAAGTTTTGGCTGTTGGTGATATGGGATTTGTTCTTAAATGTTTTAATCAAATGGATAGGTTATTACAAAATACAGCACTTATTTTGGTTTCACACGGAATGCCTCAAATTTCTAGAATGTGTACTCATGTTATTTTAATGGATCATGGAAAAGTATTATGTAATACAGATGATGTTTCTTATGGAATTACCGAGTATTACAAGAGGTTTAAAACACAAATTGGAGATTATAATGGTTCTGATAAGGTAGAACTTATAGTCATACGTTTGATTTCAAATGATTCAATATTTCATAAAGAGGATGATATCTTAATTAATTACGGAGATTCTTTGAAAATTGAAATAGAAATACTATGTAAAGATTTTGTTTATTCTCCAAGTATACAGATAGCTTTTTTTGACAAGGAACAACGCAGTTTTGCTGCAATTTCTAATTGTTCAGATTATGTTAAATTTGACAAAGTAACAGGAAAGATTGTGTTTTCTACTCAAATTGATAATGTCCCATTTACTCAAGGAAAATATTCTATTACCATTATGCTTTTAGAAGAAAAAGACAATATAAGAAACACATTATTTCGATATCAATCGGCCGTTTATTTTACCGTAAATAATAAAATTCATGGATGGACTCCAATTCAATTTAGTCCCGAATGGACTCTAAATGTCGAAAATTAAAATAATAATAATGATCATTAGTTTGTATGGGAAAGCAAGAAATAAATAAAAAAATAGCAATTTGTTTTCCTAATAAGGACGCTTCTCCTGAAACTTTTATTCAAGCCCAGATAGATTTGTTACCTGCGGATTTAGTCTTATATGGTGGATGGTTGCCAAAGTTTTATAATGATAATATAATAATTACAAGTAGACTAAATCAAAGATTAAACAGACTATCGACTCTTATTTTTAGAAAACCTGTTTTTAGTTACAATTATGAATTAAACAAGCTGTTGAAGAAAAATAACATTTCAACAATCCTTGCTCAGTTTGGACCTTCAGGAGTAGCTTTATTGCCTTTTTGTAAAAAATATAATTATAAATTAATTGTTCATTTTCATGGATTTGACGCCAGTGTTTATGAAATTTTAGAATCAAACAAAGACAAATATCTTGAAATGTTTTTTTTTGCAAAAAAGATTATTGTAGTTTCTAATATAATGAAAAGAACAATGATTGATCTATGTTGTCCAACAAATAAAATAGCTCTAATTCCTTATGGTCCTAATGATATATTTTTTGAAAATCAACCTACATATGAATCAAATACATTTTTTTCAATCGGAAGATTTGTAAACAAAAAAGCGCCTTATTTAACATTAATTGCTTTTTATGAGTTGCAAAAAGAATTTCCTATGGTCAAACTTCGAATGGCTGGAACTGGAGAGCTCTTGAATGCCTGTAAAAATATGGCTAAAGCATGGTCAATAGAGGATAACGTAGAGTTCTTAGGTGTAATAAAGCCAGAACAAACAAAAATTGAAATGGAAAACGCCCTCGCTTTTGTTCAGCATTCGGTAATTGCTGATAATGGAGATAGTGAAGGGACTCCTGTGGCTGTTTTGGAGGCTCAGGCGGCTGCTTTGCCTGTGATTTCGACTTATCATGCTGGGATACCTGATGTTGTAATAAATGGAGTGTCGGGAATTTTAGTGAATGAAACAGATGTTTTTGACATGAAAGCAGCTATGAAAAAAGTATTTTTGGATAGAGATTTAGCCAAAAAAATGGGAAACAACGGTAGAAAAAGAATTGAAGAAAATTTCACAATGACTAAATACATTCAAAAATTAAGAAATTGTATTTATGAAATATAAGTTTATAAAAATGAATATTCGTTCAGAAAATTAAATTAATTTCATCTTTTCAAAACAATTAAAATTAGATTTGAAACACTTTGGGTGTAATTATTTAAAATTAAATAAATTGGATAAATATTGATTAAAGCAATGAAATTTAGCATCTTAAATTTTAAAAACATAAAACGACAAATCTCTGACGATGTATTGCTTAGATATGGAGATTACTTATCTCAAAGTATTCAACTAGATTTATTTCAAACGGTAAATATTAAAATAGACCCGAGCCAAGAGCGAATAGGCGAAGCAAACGCCAAAAAGAGTTAATCAAAAAGATTATAAGCTATTACATTATATCTTTAGAAAATCAAGAAAAAGAATTGAAATATTATTTTCACAATTATGCTACCAGTTTAGAATTAGAAACAATTATGCTAAAACTTTTCAAGGTTTTAAAACAAGGATTTTAGCAAAAATAACACCATTAACATTGTTTCAATAGATCAATAAATTTCTATTTTATATAACAATAATTAATATTTAAAATCAAATAATTTAATTACACCTAACGTGTTAGACATAAACTAAAATGATTAAATCCCTAAAAAATATTTTCAAAATAGAACTTGATCCAAATCGGATATTTGGTCTAGATATTTTGCGAGCATTTGCTATTTTATTTGTGGTCATTGGTCACGGAAAACATTTAATTTCACCCAAATTTATAAAATTCAATCAGTTATTTGTTTTTGATGGAGTTTCTATTTTTTTTGTTTTAAGCGGATTTTTAATTGGGGGTATTTTGATTAGGAGTATCGATGGAAATACATTTGATAAAAAACTGCTTTTTAATTTTTGGAAAAGAAGATGGTATAGAACGCTACCTACTTATTTTTTGATTCTTACTTTATTGACGGTTTTAAATTATTTATTTATAGATAACTTTTCTTTACTAACCACTTTTAAATTTTATACATTTTCACAAAATTTATTTTACGACAGTCCAATAGGATTTTTTACTGAAGCTTGGAGCTTGTCAGTCGAGGAGTGGTTTTATTTAACAACCCCTCTTCTGATTATTTTTTTTATTCGAATTTTCAAAATTAATGCTAAGAAATCAGTACTTGTTAGTGCTTTAGTATTAATTTTTTTGGTAACATTATTTAGATATTATAGATATTTAGTACTTCCAATAGATACTATTTATCAATGGGGATATTCTTTTAGAGGTCAAGTTATTACTCGACTCGATAGCTTGATGTTTGGTGTTTTGGGTGCTTATTTGAAATATTACAATTCAAATTGGCTCAAGTATAAAAAAACATTTTTATTAATAGGATTAATACTGTTAGTTCTAAGTAAATATATTATTAAAGAAATGACAGACTTTAATGGTCTTTATAATTCGGTTTTTTCATTTACCACATTTTCAATTGCGACTCTTTTATTATTGCCTTATTTGAGTGATTACAAAAAAGAAAATGGATTTGTATATAAATGGATTACTATAATCAGTTTAATTTCTTATTCCATGTATTTATTGCATTCGACTGTAATTCAATCTTGGATTATTAAAAAAATAATACCTTGGTTTATTATTTCGAATAACCGAATGGTTATTAAATTATTACAGTATGGACTATACTGGATATTGGCAATTTCACTCTCAATTTTATTGTACAAATATTTTGAGATTCCAATGATGAAACTTAGAGATAAGAAGACTACTATTATATCAAAGTTTACCAAAAAATAATTTATCCTAGAAATGTTTCATCATTTAATTTCAATCTTAATTCCCAATTTTAACAAAGCTTCTTATTTGCGCGCCTCTCTAAATTCGATAATAGCGCAGTCTTATAGGAATTGGGAATGTATAATAGTTGATGATAATAGTACAGATGGTTCTTGGCAAATCTTGGAAGAATACACCAAAATAGACTCTAGGTTTAAAATATATAAACGTCCTAATCATTTAGTAAAAAGCGGAAATGCATGTCGCAATTATGCTTATACTAATTCATCTGGGAAGTTTGTCGTTTTTTTTGATTCGGACGATTTATTATACCCAAATGCATTATACCAAAGAGAGAATTCCATATCTAACAGTGATTATGACTTTTGTGTAAGTAATGGCGTTTTATGGAATGGGAAAGATGCAACTGGGTTACTGATTTCAAATTGGACTCAAGGGAATATTATAAATGCATTTATTAATTTCGAACCCATTTGGCTCACGCAAGGCGTAATTATTAGAAGAGATTTTATAGAAAAAAACACGATTACTTGGGATGAAAGAGTTCCATTTTATCAAGATGTTTTATACAATCTAAAATTAGTATTTCTATCTAAAAATTATGAAATATCGTCTGAAGTTGACTGGATATGGTATGTGAGTTCTAAAAATGGTTTGGGAATTAAAACAAAATCGGTTAATTCGTATTATGATAATTATAACTTCATTTCTTCATTTTTCGATTGTATAATGAAAATGGAAAACAGTCATCGACAACTAAAGCATTTTTGTTTCAGTCGTGTTCATTTCCTTATTAAAGCCAATCATAAAAAGATGAAATTAAAACCAATAGAAGCTTATTTGGATTTTTTTGATAAAAATAATATTTCATTAAATTATATTGATAGATTCGAAATCATGATAATTAAAATAGCACTATTTTCTTTCGATAATAATCTACGAATTGGCAAGTCAATATATTTTAGGTGTATAAATTCATCCCTAAATAGAATAAAAAATGAAATACCCTTTAATCATTTTTTAAGTACAGAGATTCCAGTAATTTCTTCTAATTTATTTAGGGTTAACAATGATTAAAGTATTGCTACATGGAAGAATGGGAAACCAATTGTTTCAGTTTGCTTTTGCATATTTGATAGCCAAAAAGCACAAAACTTTTTTTCTGTTGGAAATACAAAAAAATAAATTTTACCTAGATTGTTTCCAACTTACTTTCCCCTTTAATTTTTTTAGCAACAAAAAGGTTTTAATAATGTATGGTTGGTTGGTTCGGAAAATAAACATGAAAAAGCAACAGGATTTTTTGGATTTAAAAACTAAATTGGTTTTGCCGGAAGATATAGATCAAACATTTTTTAATGGTTATTTTCAAGATGCCACTTTAATGGAAAGTGATAAAAAAAGTTTGCAAAAATTATTCGCTATTAAAAAATCATTTCGAAAAATATTTCAACAGAAGTATGGATTGCTGTTTAATAAGAAGAAAACTTTAGTAATTAGTATGCGGTTAGGACAAGATTATAAAGATTTTACAATACCTGATTTGAATAATACCAAAGTATTTTTGCCCAATGAATGGTATACCATTATTCTTTCTAAAATAGAAATGGAGTATGATTCCGTTTTTATAATTAGTGATGAAATAGAAGAATCAAAATTGATTTTAGGCGAAAAGTCAAACTATATTTTCATCAATGAGCCACCCGAAATCCAATTCCAAATGATGATGAATGCCTCGGGTTGTATAATTGGAAACAGTAGTTATTCCTGGTGGGGCGGATTTTTAAATGCTAAAAAAGATAAAAAAATTTACGCTCCCAATAATTGGGCAGGCTACAATGCAAATCAAGAATACCCTGTTGGAATAATGACACAAGAGTTTATTTGGGTTTAAGAAACTCTTGGAAACCTAAATTTATAATATCTCATAACTAAATTTTTTGACATGAAGAATGTAATCTATGTGCATGATGAAATAACCCATAATTCGAGTGCTGCTGAACAAGTATTACCTGTTTTATTTGAAGCGTATAAGCCATCATCAATAATTGATGTGGGTTGCGGTTTAGGAAATTGGATTGAAGTGGCTAAAAAGTTAACAGGAGCTGAAATAATTGGAGTTGATGGTGATTATGTAGATAGAAGTTTACTCAAAATCAACGAAAATGAATTTGTAGAAAAGAATTTAACCAAGCCCTTTGATTTGAATAGAAAATTTGATTTGGCCATTTGTTTAGAAGTAGCCGAACATTTGCCAGAAGCTTCTGCCGAAGGATTTATTGAATCAATAACCAATCACTCTGATGTTATTATGTTTTCTGCAGCTCTTCCTGGTCAAGGAGGTCAAAATCATATTAATGAACAATGGCCTAGCTATTGGCAAGAGCATTTCAATCGTTGTGGATATGAAATGATAGATTTCTTCCGGTTTAAAATTTGGAATAACACCCAAATAGAATATTGGTACAAACAAAACTTGTTTTTAGTCGTTCGTAAAGGACATTTTCTAGCCAATAATGAGAATAAAATGTCATATTCTTTTGTTCATCCTGAATTACTAGCTTTAGTACACGAACAACATCAAAATAAAGTATTGCTTTTGCAAGGGACCATTGAAAAGTTAAAAAAAAGGGATATTGTAGGGATATTTTCTAAGTTTTTAAGAAATAAAAAGGAGTAAGAACCATGTATAAAATTCTAAATTGGGTTCCTTTTGAGAAAAAAGAAAATTATTATTTGAATACGCTAACTGATGTGAGTATCCTCATAAAAACTTTGGAGAGACCACAGCAACTCATCAATCAATTATATTCTATTCGCAAATATAAATTTAATGGGCCTATCATAATTGCGGATGATAGTCAGCATTCTGGTAAGAAGGAAGTTTTGAAACTATTTCAAGATTTAAATATTACCTATATTAACTTGCCTTTTGATACAGGTACCGCCGAGGGTAGGAATGTGATGCTACAGCGCACTAAAACTCCATACTTTGTTTTATGTGATGATGATTTTATTTTTGAACCAAGAACTAGATTAACACTAATGTATAAGATGTTAGTTGATAATAAACTTGATTTGTTGGGTGGAGTTTTTAGACAATATAATTTAAAATCAAGAAAAGAAAAATTTAAGTTTGATATTTCAAATTGGTTCTTTCTAAAATTAAATATTCTGATACCTTCAACGGGCATTTTTGAGTATTCGGCAAATTTTGATTTGGACGCAAAGGTATGTAGGATGAAAAAAATGAACTATCAAGATCCTTTTACACTTTGTGATATAACACACAATTTTTTTATAGCCCGTACTGATAAAGTAACTGCTTTTGGAGGTTGGAATCCGCTATTAAAAGGGGGAGAGCATCAAAATTTCTTTATTAGAGCAAAATTAAACGGATTAAAAGTGGCCACTACCAGATTATGTGGAGTGGTTCATGACAGATGGTCGCCTGCTCCAGAATTGTTTAAAGAATTGAGAGAGCGTGGAGCTATGTATCAAAAAATTGCCTTAAACGAATTTGGAATCGAAAAAGTAGAAAACTTTAACGAAGTAATGAAAGAAAAATTCGGAGAATAAACTTTAGCTATATCTATTTTGAATACATTGTTTTCTATCATAATCCCTTGTTACAATCAAGCACACTTTTTGACTCAGTGTTTAGATTCGTTGGTATTACAGGAATTTAAAAATTGGGAGGCTATTGTGGTCAACGATGGTTCTCCTGATACTACAAATGAAGTTGTTGAAGAGTATTCAGCATTAGATTCTCGAATTAAACTGGTAGTAAAAGAAAACGGAGGTTTGTCTTCTGCAAGGAATTTAGGAATTGTAAATGCTATAGGAAATCGTTTTATTTTTTTAGATGCGGATGATTTTTTATATCCAAATTGTTTAGATAAAATTGCAGCAGTTATTCACGATTCAGACGATAACACTTTAATCCAATATGGATATACTTATGTCACAGAAGATAAAGCATCGATTTTACATACTGTCATACCATCACAGCAGAAGAGATTAATCCCCAAAATTTTTTCTGCTGTTTTGGGTCCTTGCCACACTATCTGTATTAGTAAAAAACTTTGTGATTCAGTTGGTTTTTTTGATGAATCATTACAAAGGCTTGAAGACTGGGATTTTTGGTTACGGGCTGCTAAGGCTGGCGCTACTCAAAAAGTGTTGAATATGCCTTTGGTATATTATCGCTATGTGCCAAATAGCATGAGCAGAAACGCCTTTGGAATGTTTGATGCGTATAAAAAAGTAGTGTTAAGGGCCTCATTAAAAGATGAAAGAATTACTGAAAAAAGCATATTAAATCATGATTATGATTTTGACACAAGTCCTGTTTTGCAAGATGCATTAATTAGATGTTTAGGGGTGAGCATTATGCAGGGTGAAATCGATAAATCTATAGCGCTTTTTCAAAATGAATCGTCAAAATCAATCACTGAATATAGTCCTATAGAGTTTGAATCGATGTGCTCTTATCTGAGTTTCCGATATTGGTATACTCCTTCGGATATCAAAAAGATTTTTGAGACTATTTACCCAAATTTTAAAGTGTTTTTTGAATTGATTGGTTACGATAAAAATGAAATAAATAAAGTTCTTTTTTATATTTTTAAGAGACATTATTTTTATCGAAATATTAATAAATATGGTAAAATTTTAGCGCCTTTTTTTAATTACATCTTGAGGCTGAAATATCAAAAATAAAATTTAATATGACATTAGCTAACGGAGTTTCTATTGTAATTTGTACTTATAATGGGGTAAGTAGATTAGAACCCACTTTAAAATCAATTTTTTCATTGCAAATTGACGACTCAATACCTTGGGAGTTACTCATAATTGATAATGGGTCAACAGATAATACATCTCAATTTTGTTTGGATTTAATAGCTAAAAATAGTTTTGAACACAAATCAAGAGTGATTTTAGAACCTATGGTTGGATGCAATCATTCTAGACGGAGGGGATTGAATGAAGCAAAATATAAATGGTTGCTTTTTTGTGATGATGACAATCATTTGTTCCCAGATTACATACAAAAGGCATGGCCTATACTACAAAGCAATTCTAAAATAGGGGCTTTAGGAGGTCAAGGAATAGCATTATTTGAAGGAAATAAACCAGCATGGTTTGATAGATACAGCAAATCTTTTGCCGTGGGGAAACAAGGCGGATTAGATGGGAAATTAGGGGTTAAAAACAGAAAATTATATAGTGCAGGCAGTTTTTTTAGGAAAGAGAACTTAATGTCTTATTATGACAATGGTTTTGAACCCATTATGGAAGGGCCAAAAGGGAATGAACTAACTAGAGGTGAAGATACTGAATGGTGTATTATGATTGAATTGATAGGTTACGAATTATGGTATTTAAATAGTTTGAAATTTTATCATTTTATGACTGAAGGACGAATGAATTGGAAGTATTATTTAAGGTTAAAAGACGGAATTGCTTCTGGAACAGCAAAATTTGCACCCTACACTCCATTTTTTAAAAAACAGCGCCCCAATTATATTTCATTTTTTGCTACTTATTTTTCGAATTATATTTTTTTTCATCTTGTTTGGCTTCACTTTTTGGTGAGGAGCAAAATACAACCCTCAAGATATTCTCAGGAACAATTGGAGTTGGGAAAAGTCATCAATAGAAGAAAGGCTCTTTCGTATCGTTCTAATTTTAGAGATGCTTTTTTACATTTTAAGCAATTGAAACAAGTATTAAAAGTTTTGGAAGGCATTGATGTATGAAAAAAAGAAAGTTGCCAATTTATTTTATGTCTGAGTGTATGAAGATTTGTAGATAAAAATATTTTCTCTTTAGCAAAGTATGATCAAGATTGGATATAATAGATGCTGTCAAAAAAATCGGATAGTTTCTAAAACGAGCAAAATCAACGTAAAGTTCAATAAATATTTATTTAGATTCATTGAATAAAAAACTAATAATTAAACTAGTATGACAAAACAAATAAAAATAGCGATAGTAAGTCCAAGTCAGAACACTTATTCTGAAACTTTCATTCAAGCTCATTTGAAATTGAAAGGAGATATTTACTATTATTATGGAGGTCTAACCCCTAAGTATTTAAGGGGATATGGCAGTCTTTCTCTTATAAATATTTTTTCAATTTATTATCTTATAAAACATAAATTTTGTTTAGGTACACCTTTATTGAAAATATATGGCCAACTTTTAGAATATTCCTTTTTAAGAAGCTTACGCAAAAATAAGATACAGGTGGTATTAGCGGAATATGGAACTACTGGGGCATCAATTTATAATGTTTGTAAAAAATTAAAAATACCCTTGATTGTCCATTTTCATGGATATGATGCTTCTCAGAAAAAAACTATTGAAAAATATCGAAATGATTATGAAAAGATGTTTAAATATAGTAATAGTGTTGTCGCCGTTTCTAAAAAAATGATTCAAGATTTGATTGATTTAGGTTGTCCCTCAAACAAAATAATATTAAATACTTATGGCCCTGCAGAAACTTTTTTTGACATAGAGCCTGACAGAGATTCAAAACAATTTCTTTCGATTGGAAGATTTGTAGATAAGAAAGCCCCTTACTTAACTATTCTAGCTTTTGTCAAAATTGCCAAAAAATTTCCAGCTGCAAAATTAGTAATGATTGGAGATGGTGAGCTTTTAGGAGTATGCAAAAATTTAGTGAAGGTTACAGCTGTAGAGGAGCAAGTTTCGTTTCTAGGTGTTTTAACTCCTGAAGAAATAAAAAATACTATGACAAAATCATTAGCTTTTGTCCAACATTCAATTATTGCAGAAAATGGTGACTCTGAGGGAACACCTGTTGCAGTTATAGAAGCTTCGTCCGCAAGCTTAGCTGTAATTGCAACTATACATGCAGGAATACCGGATGTCATTATTAATGGTCAAACAGGCTTATTAGTTAATGAACTTGATGTTGAAAAAATGTCAAAAAATATGGAAGAACTTTTAACCAATCCTTTATTTGCTAAAAATTTGGGGGAAAATGGAAGAAATCATATTAGGAGTAATTTTTCTCTTGAACAGCACCTTCAAAAGTTAAACGATTTGATTTTGTTTGCAGTAAAATAATACATTCTTGAATTTTTTTAAATTACAATTAACAAAAAAATCAATTTTAATATGACTTCTTAAAAGAATTTGTTGGGTATAATTAATTAAATTATTAATTTGTATACACTAATTAACTGATAAACATATGATTACAATTCTCAATTTTTCAAACGATGCAATTTGTTTGGATAAAAAATATTTTTATCATACTACTCATTTAAATTCTATTGGAGATGAAATGTTCAGCAAAAAGAGGTGTTCATAACTTAAAAATATTTATGAATTTAAATAAGCTGTATGTTTAAAAAAAAATATTTGGCAAAACAAAATGGGAATAATACTTTAGTTTATGGTTGAAAAAAAATCACTTTTTAGTGAATTAAATTTCAGAGTATCGGTAGTTATGCCAGTCTACAATGGTGCAAAGTATGTAGAAGAAGCTTTATCATCAGCAGTTCATTTACCGGAAGTTGGCGAAATAGTTTTGATAGAAGATGGCTCAGAAGACAATTCTTTGGAAATTTGTGAAGAACTTTCAAGAAATAACGAAAAAATAAGTTTGTATGTTCATGAGAACAATCAAAATAAAGGCGCTTCTGAAAGCCGAAATCTAGGAATTTTAAAGGCGAAGTATGATTATATTGCTTTTTTAGACGCTGATGATATTTATTGCGAAAATAGATTTGAAAAAGAACAAAATATATTTCTAACTCAACAAACAGTTGATGGTGTTTATTCAGCAGTAGGTTATATTAATGAACCTTATGGGAAAGTTTTTACTTTGAAAAGAGTTGTTGAACCTAAGAAATTATTTAATTATTTACTTCGAGGTACATACGGGCATTTTCATACAAACGGAATTACTATTAAAAAAGAAATTTTTAATAAAGTTGGTTATTTTAATCCAGAATTGCTATTGCATCAAGATTCTGAGATGTGGCTCAAAATGGCATTTACAAGCACTTTAGTTGGAGGTGAATTAAAAGTTCCAGTGGCTTTAATTAGAAGGCATGAAGGTAATAGGATTTGGGTTGGACAAAATGATAAAACACGATTATTAGTATATCAATCATTTTTTAATTGGGTAATTAATAAAAAAATCTCTGTTTTCAATCTATTAATTCTTGCTAGAAAAATATCATTTTTCCAATCTAAAGTTCTTAAAAAGCCTTTTGTTTTAGTGTTTATTAAGAATAGTTTTCAAGCACTAATTGCAAAATTTAAAAAGTTATAATGCCTTATTTTAGTGTTATTATTCCATCTTTTAACCGAGCTCCTATTATAAATAGAGCCGTTCAAGGAGTTTTAAACCAAACCTTTCAGGATTTTGAAATACTAATCGTTGATGATGGATCAAGTGATAATACTAAGGAAATCCTGCAAGCATTTACTAGCGATAATAGAATCAAATATATTTATCAAACTAATGCGGGGGTATGTTCTGCAAGAAACACTGGAGCAAAACAGGCAACTGCTGAGTTCCTAGTTTTTTTGGATAGCGATGATACGGTTGAAAAGTCTTGGCTCGAGGATTTTTATGATTTAGCAAATCGAAATAACGATTGGTTGTTTTGTAGTATGAAAATGGTAAAATTAGATAATAGTGAAGTTTTTGTTTCCGCCTTAAATCCCTATAAAAATTCTAGGTCAAAAGGGAATAATATTCCAGGATCATGGGCAATAAAAAAAGATATTTTTTTAAGAGTGGGCCTATTTGATGAAAATATGAAATTTGGCGAAAATGTGGAATTAAAGTATCGGTTGGATGCGGAAAAGTTAACTATTGGGATTGTTGATAATTACAATTTCACCTATTTTGAATCTTTAAATGGGGGTAGTAAGAATTTAAAAAACAGAATTGATTCTAATCTTTATATTATAAAAAAACATGTAAATAGGTTTAATAAACGTCCAGCTTTATTACGATTGTATTATCAAAATATCGCAGTGGCTTATGCCAAATTAGGTATTTGGAATCAAGCAAGAATTTATTTCTGGAAAGCCTATATAACTGATGTTTTGAAATTCAAAACTTTAGCTCGATTCATTTTTTCTTTAGTTCCTTTTTTTGGAAAAAAAATATGGAAACAACAATGAGCAATTGTTTAAACTTTGCAGCATTTATTATGACTTATCAAAGGGTGTCTACTTTGGAAGCTACCATTAATGCTTTGCTAAATCAAACCTACCCTCCACAAAAAATACTTATTGTGGATAATGATCCTGACAAAAGTGCTGAAATGGTATTGTCTCAATTTTCACGTATACCAATTGAATATCATGCTGTAGGCTACAATTCAGGCCCAGCAGGAGCTGCAAAAATAGGTTTAGAAATTCTATCTACTCAAGGATATAAATGGATAGGTTGGATTGATGATGATGACCCCCCTATTTATAATGATACTTTCGAAATTTTATTAAAGAAAGCTGAGTTAACGCATAATTGCGGATGTATAGGAGTTGTTGGTCAGTATTTTAATAAAAGAAATGGATTAATGGTTCGAGTTCCTGATGATGAATTAGAAGGAAATGGCGTTTTGGAGGTTGATAACATTGCTGGTAATATGTCTAAAATTGTTAATTCGGACGTGTGTTTAAAGAAAAAAGTGTATCCAGATCCGAGTCTTTTTTTTGGTTTTGAAGAACTTGATTTTGATTTGAGAATGCAAGAAGCGGGTTATGTTTTACTAGTTGATAAAGAATTATATAAAAGGCATAGGCTAAAGTTCAACAGAATTGGATTGAAAATAAAGAGAGGAATCAAGAAAGATGAAAAGCGTATTTGGAGAGACTATTATTCTATAAGAAATAGTTTGATTATTCTTAAAAAGAATAAACTTTTTTCAGCTTTTTTTATAACAATTATGCGTTCTTTTTTAAAAGTAATATCTGGTTTTAGGTATGGGATTGCCTATGGAATTGCAAATGCAAGAGTAATTTTATATGCCATAATTCACTTCTTTTTAGGAAAAAGAGGAAAGGTTTCTATATGATTTTAAATCCTATATATTTTTATTATCCAAATAAAACCCCCAACACTTTAAATTACAAAAGTGGATTAGATTGTTGGATTTTAAAGACTTTTTGGAAACTGAAGGAATATAAAAGCGACCTTAATATTCATTTAGTAAATTATATTCCTGACGAAGGGATTATTATCTTTCATAAAGGTTTTTTTCCAAAAGATATAGTGCCTTCCAATACTCAGTTATTTGTATGCGTTCAAGCAGATTATGGGCGCCACCAATATGCTCAATATCATATAGCCCAGAATCCGTTAGGAGTTAGTAATTTAAATTTTTCAAAGCGAAGTTTCTTTGAAGAAAAACTATTTTCGTTTACCAAAAGTTATTTCATAGCACATTGGAATCAAAATGACATCATTAAAAGAAACTTTTTTAGAGGGGAGAGCTTTAAAAATGTATGTTTTTATGGTATTGACCAAAATTTCCCTCAAAAATTATTAGAACCAAGTTTTAAAGAAAAATTAAAGAAAGAAGGAATAGATCTTAAGATAATTACAGATAGTGATCAATGGAATGATTATTCTGAAACGGATTGTGTATTGGCGATTCGTGATTTCGAAAACAAACCGCATTATAACAAGCCTTTTTCAAAAATAATAAACAGTTATTTGGCAGGGGTGCCTGTAATTGCTGGAAACGAAAGCAGCTCCTTATATCTTAAAAATGGATTAGGAATTGGAATTTCCATTGTTACGAATCCAGATGAATGTTTTAATGCGATCAAACAAGTAAAAGAAAATTATTTAAGTTCCCTAAAAAGGATAATAATTGATAAGGATAAATTAAAAGAATTTCAGGATGAGGCGATAGTTTTGAGTTGGGATAAGCTTTTACGAGAGATGCAACAAAATTATCAGTTGTGGCGTAATAGTAGTAGTCTTGCAAAATATATATATATAAAATATCGGAAAAATTAATAATTAGATTTATGGAAAATAGTAAAGTGGCTGCAATTATAGTTACCTACAATAGAAGTGAAGTAATTCAAAAAACTTTAGATTGTTTGCAGGTACAAACGTACCCTATTTCGAATATAATTGTGGTCGATAATAATAGTTCGGATAATACGATAGCCGGTCTTTTGGAAAGAAAAAACCATGATGCTCGGATTTCAATTGTTTCTAGTTCTGAAAATATTGGTTACGGTTCGGGTCTGGCCCTGGGAATGGATTGGGCATTAAAAAACACAGCTGTTGATTATATGTGGTTGATGGATGATGATGTTTCTAATATTCCAGAAACACTGGGGTATTTAGTAGAAAACAGTAAAAAGTATGAGTACGATGCTTTGGGTTTAATGGGATATAAACTTGGGTTGGGAACAAAGACTAAAGTTAATCCAATAAATCATTCGGAAGACGTTGATTTTATGCCAGTAGATCATGCGTTATTTACTATTGAAGCTATCAAGAAAGTAGGAGTCCCAAGTAGTGATTTTTTTATGATGTGTGAGGATTATGAGTATTGTTTACGGATAAAAAAAGCAGGATTAAAATTAGGGGTGATTGCTAATAATCATGTGAATAGACTGGCCATGGGTGGAGGGGAAAGATTTTCTAAATCTACACGTTGGCGTGGCTATTATCATTCCCGTAACCACCTGCTTATTCTGAAACAGTATTTTTCTTGGTTTCGATTGGCTAGTTATGTCATTGTTCAATCAAAATATTTGATTGCTGGATTACAAGCCCCTGATCGATTTGACAGAATAAAATTTCGTTTGATGGGGATTTATCACGGCTTACAATCGGTCAAAGGAAAGACTTTAGATCCCATAACGCTAACTTTTAAAAAAGGAAATTAAGTTTTTAGATGAAAGTACTTTTTGCCATTGATAGTTTACAACAAGGAGGTGCTGAGCAAAGTATTGCTCATATTATTCGTCATTTTTCAAAAGAAACCCAGGTAAATATCCTATATTTTTACCCCAAAGCGGATTTGCTATCAACGTATCAAGAGTTGGGATGTTCCATTATTTCATTAAACTTACAAGGAAAATATGACTTTGTTAAGGGGATTGCTGGAATGAAAAAAGTGTTGCAAGACTTAAAACCCGATATTGTTGTTACCTCATTATATCGCAGTAATATTATAAGCAGAATGGCTTGCGTACTTACAGGAACCAAACTCGTTGGTACTTTTGTTGATGATAGTTATAACATTGAACGTAGGAAAACATTCGCTGGAACATCAGGATTTAAGAAATATTATAGTACCTGGCTTTTAGACAGAATTACTTCTTTTATTCCATGTTTGTGGATAGCCAATAGTAAATACATTGGAGATAGCAATGCAAAACATTTGGGTATTCCAACTTCAAAAATAGAAGTTATTTATAGAGGTCGAAATAGTGATGATTTTTCTGAGTGGGAAAAGCCTGAATCTGATATTTTTACATTTGTTTGTATTGGTCGATTATATGAAAAAAAAGGGTATCCAGAATTGATTCAGGCCTTCGGGAAAATTGCCAAAAAGAATCCGAAGGTTAACTTGGTCATTTATGGAGAAGGATCCTACAGACCTCAGATGGAAAAGAAAATTTCAGAACTGAAATTAAATAATCAAATTATTTTAGCAGGAAACATTCCCAATGCCTGGCTAAAAATGTATGAGGCGCATTGTTTTGTTTTTCCTTCACGCTTCGAGGGTTTCAGTGGCGCCTTGGTGGAAGCCATGATGACGGGTATTCCTATTATTTCGAGTGACATCCCCATGAATTTAGAAGCGGTAGAAAACAATAAAACAGCTTTAATTCACAAGTTAAAAGACGCTACTGATTTAGCCAATAAAATGCAGGAAATGATCTCAAATTACCCTAGTATGATAGAAATGGGACATAAAGCAAGACAAACAGCAATGAAAAAGTTTGATATTAAAAATATTGCAAAGCAATATGAAACTTTATTGATTGAAACAGTTCATAAAAAGTAATGCATTGAAAATACTCCAAATCATACAAAGAAGTCAACTTCGAGGCGCAGAACTCTTTGCCTGTCAGTTGAGTACAGCATTACAAAAACAAGGACATCAGGTTGATGTCCTCGTTTTGTTTGGAAAAAGATTGGATATTTTTAAGTTTGAATTGCCCTTTTATTATTTAGAAGCCAACGAACAAAAGCGGTGGTGGGATTTTAAAACCTATAAAAAACTGTCTTTATTCATAAAGAATGGGGAATACGATATCGTTCAGGCTAATGCTGGGGATACGCTAAAATACGCATCCCTATCCAAAAAATTATACAGATGGAAAGCCAAGTTTGTATTTAGAAACGCGAACAAAATCAGCGGTTTTTTGACCAATCGTTTCAAGAAAAATCTCAATACCTGGTTGATGCAAGAAGTCGATTTTGTGGCTTCGGTAAGTGAAGAATGCACCTTGGATTTTAAGAAAATATTTCCTTTTATACAAAACAGAATTGAATGTTTACCCATAGGTGTTGATTTGAACAGTCCAAAGCCTTATAATTCACTAAATGAAATTGGCATTTCAGATGATGGTCCTTTTATACTTCATGTGGGCGGTTTTATGCCCGAAAAGAACCACAAGGGATTGATTCGTATCTTTTCAAATTTGATTCAAGAAATACCCAATGCAAAATTACTGCTTATAGGGGAGGGCAAATTAAAAACAGAGATAGTAGCACTAGTTTCGCAATTAGAACTCTCTCAAAATGTAGTTTTTTTAGGGAGAAGAAGCGATGTGCAGCAAATCATGTCTTGTTGTCAAGTTTTGGTATTACCAAGTCTAATAGAGGGTTTGCCGGGAGTAATATTAGAGTCTTTTGTCAATAAACTGCCAGTGGTAGCCTATAATGTTGGCGGTGTAAATGAAGTTGTTGTTAATCAAAAAACGGGTTGGCTTGTTGACGCTGATAATGAAACGGAATTTCTTAAGGCCTTAAAAGAATCTCTTGCTGCGCCTACAGAAACAATTAAAGAAAATGCCTATTCATTGGTCAGTCACACCTATGCCAATATAAGTATAGCCAACCGATTTTTTGCATTTTATCAAAAAGTACTTAATATTTAAAATTAAGAAAAAAACTAATAAAATTATGAATAAAATTTGTTTACTATTAACAGCTTCAGTAAATCCACAAAATACAGATGGATTAAAAAGAAATTCAGTATTAGATAGAGAATCTGACTATTATAATGCTTTGGTTTTTTATGTTAAGCATGGAATTCCAATTGTTTTTTGTGATAATAGTATTGTTTTATTCTGAAAAAATTACGGCATTATGCAATTTAAATAGTAACTGTATTGAATATATTAGTTTTCTTTCAAAAGAAAGTTATTTGGGAAGAGGACATGGAGAGAAAGAAATATTTGATTATGCTCATAAGAATTCTGAAATTATTAAGAATTCTGAATTTGTTGTGAAACTAACCGGGCGTTTAATAGTAGAAAACATAGATAAAATAATACAAAATCTTATAAAAAAAGATTTTATGGTTTCGGCTAATATATCTAGAAATTTATCCTATTCTGACAGTAGATTTTTTGTTTACAAAAAAGAATTTTATTTAGACTATTTTGAACCGATGCTTAAAAAATTTCTTAGCGACGAACGTAGATTTTATTTTGAGTTTTGTCTTGCTAGAGGAATTCATAATTTAATGACACATCAAAATGGATTTATTTTATTGCCTTTTTATCCCAAATACATTGGTAGAAATGGAACAACAGATAAAAAGTACAAAAAAGCATTTATCAAAGAAATTAAATATAAAATATATCAAAGAA